>Ga0208514_100031_pt1 | contig 213789 bp, 196 predicted proteins | sample LakWasMet70_HOW9_2_FD_183900 | JGI IMG/M metagenome (GOLD analysis project Ga0208514, IMG submission 183900) | Freshwater sediment methanotrophic microbial communities from Lake Washington under simulated oxygen tension - Sediment Metagenome... | ecosystem: Environmental > Aquatic > Freshwater...
GACGACTTCCTCCCCTGGAACTGCGCCGACAAACTCGGCACCGTTTGAACCCCGCTTCCCAGCGGTGTTGGGAGAATCGTCTTTGATTGACGCCCTCAGCACAAGACGGTGCTGGGCCGACGCTTACCATGGATCAACCTCGACGAATTGATTCCCTCACATTAGATGACCTTGAAAGTCATCGCTGGTGCTATTTCAACGATGACGTGCACGGCTCTGACGCGTTTGAACACGTTATTCCTGACACGCACCCGAATTTCGATACGTGCATCGAAGAACTCGAACTTGCGAGCTTTGTCTTTTCAGATGGGACCGTTCGATATGGAATGTTCGATGGTTCAAAGTGCTATTCGGTCTTTCTCAATGGCGCGTGGTTCCCCCTCTGGTCTGGCGTTAAGCCACCGTCAGAGTCTGATGTCCACGCCTTTCGAAGAGCACTCTCAGAGGAGTCGCTCGTGCTGCCTGTGGTTGCAAAAGCCCATTGGAGCGGTGCCTCGTCCACGTTCGGGGGGCTTCGATATTTCAATAAGAACTTCGAGGAGGTTGAAGCAAATGTCTAACCTCTCGCTCAACCTCGTTCACTTCGTTCGCTGGACACGCCAAAGCTGCGCTTTGTCGGTTAACGTGAAACGTTTGACCGACAAACTGCCACGCTGCAGGTGACTGCCATGCCAGACCGTAAGACTGACAACAGCTCGAATTCCGCAGTCCGCAAACCAACCAAGCGCGGGGCAGCGGAAAACAAGGCTGCCACGACTCTGCCGGAATCCATGGTGACCGGCAAGGCAAGCCCCGCGAAGGCTGCTGTCGGCGACAAGCCAGTCTTCGCTTACATCGCCAGTCTGCCGCAGCCGCAGCGTGGCATCGCGGAAAACGTCGATGCTCTTGCGGCCAAGACGCTTCCTGGCCTGCAGCGTTCCGTGAAATGGGGCATGTCCTACTATGGCGTCGGCGACGGCTGGTGCTTCTGTTGCGGTGGCTTCGCTGACCACGTCAAGCTCATGTTCGTGAACGGCGCGGCGCTCAAGCCGGTACCCCCGGTGACGCCGGTGGCGATGGGCAAGGCGACGCGGGGCGTTGAGCTCAAGTCCCTGGATGACCTTGACGAGCGCCAAGTCGCAGAATGGATGATTCAGGTAGCAGCCATGCCTGGTGTCGGGGCGAAGAAGCAGTAGGCCCGAAGATGGATGTCGAATGCGCCGGTGTTGGACACTGCGATGAAACCAAGTAGATTGGAACCGACGACCATGCTCTCGGCTGCGTGCCACTGTGGTGCCGTTCGAATCGATATCCCAGGCCCGCCCGACTCGATCATTGAGTGCAATTGCTCCATCTGCCGACGTTACGGAGCGCTTTGGGCGAAATACGAAGTCAACACCGTTCGAATTTCAGGTCACCCAGAACACACTGTCGAATACATCTGGGGCGCAAGGACATTGAAAACAGTCCGGTGCTCACACTGTGGCTGCGTGACGCATTGGGAACCACTGGAGTTGCGAGAAGGAGCGCAGCTTGGAATCAACATTCGCAATTTCGCACCTGAAGAAATCGGAAACGTACGAATACGACGATTCGACGGAGCGGATACGTGGACATTTTTCGACTGAGGACGCCGGTCAATCGATCATCCAGTTCAGCTAATTCACGCTGGCTGGCCACAGGAACACTGCGGCCAGCCGGGGGCTTTACTTCGATTTCGTTGAACGCGAGTACAGGTCAATGATGTCCTCGACCGCTGCGCTGCACACATGGCAGAACGCTTCGCTGCGGTCGAACATGATGCATTGCTCTTCCGGGCGGTAGTAGCCGGTCGCCTCGTAGTTCGCGCCCTCGAAGGCGCCGACCGTGTGCAGCAGGCCGCTCTTGGCGAACAGCGCGTTGGTCCACTCCAGGTCCTTCTGAAACAGCGTGTTCATCTCGGACTCCGGGCGGTTGTCCTTACGCAGCTGGGCGCGCACCTTCTGGTATTCGCGCGAATGCTCCTCGTATTCCTGCTTCGGCCAGGCGGTCGGCAGGGCCGTGCCCGGCGTCACGAAGCGCTTCCATTTCAGGTTGGCCGGATCCTTCAGCGCCGTCGCATTCGGCTCCCACGGTTCGACCCGCACGCCGCTGGACTGGTAAGCCACGGGCGAGGTGTAGTACTCGTCGGCCAGGCCCGCGAAGTGGTGGCCGAATTCGTGCACGAACAGGTAGTTGGCCCAGCCGTTGCTGGCCGCCGCCGTCGAGAACTGGCCGAAGATGCCACCGCCACCATACGTCTCGTTGTTCACCAGGATCTCGATGAACTCGTAGGGCGCCTGCATGGCGATGTCGCGCAGGGCGCGGTTATCCAGCGTCAGCACGTAGCGTTCGGAACCGAAGATGTCGTAGCGGGTGCCGAGCGAGGTCGCGTGGTGCAGGCCGGTGGAGGGGCGCGAGATGCCCGATTCCTGGGTCGGCACGGCCAGCGCCCACACGTTGAAGTCCTTGGCGCGCTCCTTGAACGGGGACACGGCGAACAGGTGGTCGGACAGGCGCCGCACGTCGGCTTCGAACTTCTTCATGTCGGCGGCGGTGTAGCCGTCGCCCAGCACCAGCAGGTCCACCTTCTCGGATGAAGGGCCGTTCACGCGGATCGGGATCGGCTTGGCCAGCGCGGGCGGCTGCTTGCGCACCACGTCGGGGGCGTCGGCGTCCACGTCCACCGACCACGCGAGCTGGAACTGGTTGTACTCGTCGCGCTTGAGGATGCGCACCCGCACCGGCTTATCGAATTTGGGGAAGCGCACCGATTCCTCGAAGCCGCGGCTCATGCGGTTCGCTTCCTCGGTGGTGCGCCACTCGCCGAAGATGGTCGAGAAGCCGCGCGAATACAGCAGCTGGCCGGTGGCCTGGTCCACCACCTCCAGCTTGTTGGCGCCGCGGTTGGTGTTGTCGATCGCTTGCGTCAGGTTGCCGGGCCAGGGCAGCGGCTCGATCAGCACGCGCTCGATGGCGTAGCTGTCGCCCAGCGCGTTCCCGCTGTGCAGGTAGTCGACGCGGACGGTGGCCGGCTGGGCGGCCTGGGCGGCGCCCGCCGCCAGGGCCAGGGCGGCGAGCGCCCCGCGCATCAGTGCGTACATACTCGTTTCCCCTCAGATATTGGAACGAGCGTCATTGTAATCGGAGCACGCCCCGGGAACTTGTGCCAGACTGCGCGCATCGACGCACGAATGAGTCCAGGAGCAGAGCACCATGCACGCGCATACCCACGCCATTTCGCTGGAAGACAATCCGGCCGTCTTCAAGCTGACCTCCTACCACTACGGCACGCCGGGCAGCGGCCCCAAGGTCTATATCCAGGCCGCACTGCATGCGGACGAGGTGCCCGGCATGCTGGTGGCCCAGTTCCTGCGCCGCGAGCTGGAACGCCTGGACAAGGAAGGCCGCGTGCGCGGCGAAGTGATCCTGGTCCCGGCGGCCAATCCGCTCGGCCTGTCGCAGGCCATCCACGGCGCGCCCTTCGGCCGCTTCGACCTGTCCACGGGCCTGAATTTCAACCGCGCCTACAAGCACGTGGCGGAAGAGCTCAAGCTGTCGCTGGCCGAGCGCCTGTCGCCCGATCCGGAAGCCAACGTAGCCCTGATCCGCGCCCATGCCCGCGCCGCCGTCGCCAACTGGACGGCGCGCACCAATGCCGAGGCGCTCAAGAAGCTCCTGCTCGGCATGGCCATCGACGCCGACATCGTGCTCGACCTGCATTGCGATAACGAGGCCGTGGTCCACCTGTACTGCGGCACGCCGCTGGCCGCATCGGTGGAGCCGCTGGCCGCCCTGATCGGCGCGCACGCCGTGCTGCTCGCGCTGGAAGCCGGCGAGGAGCCCTTCGACGAGGCCTGCAGCCGCCTGTGGTGGGACCTGGCCGAACACTTCGGACCGGACACGCCGATTCCGCCCGCCTGCGCCGCCATCACGGTGGAACTGCGCGGCGAGCGCGACGTGGACTACGCCACCGCCGACCACGACGCCCACGCCCTGCTCCAGTACCTGGCCCGGCGCGGCGCGCTGACGCTGGAACTCGATCCGCTGCCGACGCCCTTGTGCACGCCGACGCCGCTCGAAGGCGTGGAGCCGCTGGCCGCGCCCCACTCCGGCGTGCTGGTATTCCGCAAGCGACTGGGCGACCGGGTCGAGGCCGGCGAGGTGGTGGCCGACCTGATCGAGCCGGTAAGCGGCAAGACTTCCGAGCTCAAGGCGGAGCGCCCTGGTGTATTCTTCGCCCGGACCGCGTTTCGCCACGTGCTGCGCGGAATGGCCGTCGGGAAGCTGGCTGGAGCCGCCGCCTACCGCACGGGGAATCTCCTGAGCTCATAACCACAACAACATGCGAATCAGACTTCGACTGCCCAACACCTTCGTCCTTCTCTTCGCCATCCTGGCCCTGATCGCCGCCGCCACCTGGGTGGTGCCCGGCGGCCAGTACGACACCCACCTCGTGGGCGGCAAGCAGCTGATCGATCCGGCTTCCTTCCACTACATACCATCCGCCCCGCAAGGGCCGGTGGCGCTGCTCATGGCGCCGCTCAAGGGCTTCGTGGAGGCGGCCCAGATCATCGGCTTCATCCTGATCGTCGGCGGCGCCTTCGCGGTGCTGCAAAAGACCGAGGCGGTGGACAGCTTCATCAAGACCGTGGCGCGCGCCCACGAGCACTCGCCCGCCGTGCGCGCCCTGCTCATTCCCGTGTTCGTGACCCTGTTCTCGCTCGGCGGCGCCACCTTCGGCATGAGCGAGGAGGCGATTCCCTTCGTGCTGATCTTCGTGCCGCTGGCGCTCGCCCTCGGCTACGACTCGGTGGTGGGCGTGGCAATTCCCTTCGTCGGCTCGCAGATCGGCTTCGCCTCGGCCTTCCTCAACCCGTTCAACGTCGGCATCGCCCAGGGCATCGCGGGACTGCCGCTGTTCTCGGGCATGGGCTACCGGCTGGGCGTGTGGGTGCTGTCCACGAGCCTGACCATCGCCTTCCTCATGTGGTACGCGGCGCGCGTCAAGCGCGATCCGGCGCGCAGCCCGACCTATGCGCTGGATGCCGTCAAGCGCGAGGAGCACGCGGCCGAAGTCCACTTCGAGGGCATGACGCGCACCCACGCCGCGGTGCTGGCCATCTTCGCGCTGTCCCTGGGCGGCATGGTGCTGGGGGTGATCCGGTTCGGCTGGTACATCGACGAGATCGCGGCCCTGTTCCTCGGCATGGCGCTGGCGGTGGGCATCGTCGGCCGCCTCGGCACCGACGACTTCGTGGCGGCCTTCCTGCAAGGCGCCAAGGACCTGGTGACGACGGCCCTGGTGATCGCCCTGGCCCGCGCCACCATGGTGATCGCGCGCGACGCCCACATCGTGGACACCATGCTGCACGGCCTGATGCCGCTGGTGCAGTCTTCGCATCCCGTATTCGCGGCGCAGAAGATGTTCGGCATCCAGACCGTGATCAACTTCTTCATCCACTCCGGCACCGGCCAGGCCGCGCTGACCATGCCGATCATGGCGCCGCTGGCGGACCTGGTAGGCGTGACGCGCCAGACCGCCATCCTGGCCTACCAGCTGGGCGAGTTCACGACCTGCATGATCCCGACTTCCGGCATCACGGTCGGCGTGCTGGCCCTGGCGCGCATCCCGTGGATCACGTGGGCGAAGTGGATCCTGCCGCTGCAGCTGATGCTGGCGGCGCTGGCGCTGGCCTTGCTGGTGCCGCCCTGCCTGAGCGCGTGGTCCTGATCAGGACACGTAGATGTTGGGGAAGTAGCGCTCCATGAAGGTCTCCGGCTTGGCCAGTTCGCGAAAGCCGAACTGGCTGTAGAGCTCATGGCAGTCGGTGGTGGCGAGCGTGAAGCGGCGCAGCCCCTGCAGCGAGGGGTGCGCCATGATCGCCTTCATCAGTTCCTTGGCGTAGCCCTTGCCGCGGTAGGCGGGCAGCACGAACACGTCGACCAGGTTGGCGAAGGTGGCGTAGTCCGTGACCACGCGGGCAAACGCCACCTGCTGGTCGCCCTCGAAGCCGGCGAAGCACATCGAATTTTCGATCGCCCGCTCCACCACCCGGCGCGGAACCCCGATCGCCCACGACGATTGCTCGCTGAGGAACTGGTAGATCATCGGAACGTCCAGTTCCGCCTTGTTGGTGCTGACCTTGAACTGAGTCATGGTGAGAGCGCAATGTTGACTAGGGATGAACCTATTCTACAGCGAATCACCGACTCTGCAGATACCGTTCGGGAAGCTTCAGCTTGTCGTCCTCGGCGCGCCAGATGAGGCTGGCAATCCACCAGCGGCTGCCGTCGTTGACCAGCTGGATGCTGTTAATCCCCCGCATGAAGGGCGCCGCTTCCGGCGAAGCCTTGCGCGCCTCGTAGGTCGAGAACACGTGGGCCAGCTGGCCGAACTGTTCGGTGGTGCGCGCCTTCTCGCTTTCGAAGAAGCCGACCTCGACCAGGACCTTGGCGTTGCGCGTCACGTAGTCGTCCACGGTCATGGTGCGCATGGCGTAGCTGCCGTCCGGGCGGTGGCCGATGGCGGCCATGCGCGCGTCCGGCGTGAACAGGGAATGCAGGCGGTCGAAGTCGCGCGCCTTGCCCACCGGGCCGGAGATGACGTCGTACAGGGCGGCGACGATGCTGTCGATGCTCTGCACGTCGGCCGGACGCGCGGTGTACATCTTGGGTGCGGCGGCGGCCGGCGCGGCGGCGGGCGCGGCGGCCGGGGCGGCCGGGGCGGCCGGGGCGCTGCTCTGGGCCTGGGCGCCGCAGGCGGCCAGCGCCAGCACGATGGCGGCGCCGAGTCGGGACGTATGCATGTTAAATGTCTCCTTTGTGGTTGTAATAAATTCGCGATCCTAACCGGTTTCGGCGGGCATTGCCATCCTCCCCGTATAATGCTCAGACCATGACCGACCAATTCTCCAAGAAGAGCGAAGCCTGGTCCGCCCGCTTTTCCGAACCCGTATCCGACCTCGTCAAACGTTACACGGCCTCCGTCTTCTTCGATAAGCGCCTCGCGCTGTTCGACATCGAAGGCTCGCTGGCCCATGCCGAAATGCTGGCCGCGCAGGGCATCATCAGCGCCGCCGACCGCGCCGAGATCGAGCGCGGCATGGCCCAGATTCGCGCCGAAATCGAGGCCGGCAGCTTCGAATGGCTGCTGGATCTGGAAGACGTGCACCTCAATATCGAAAAGCGCCTGACGGAGCTGGTCGGCGACGCCGGCAAGCGCCTGCACACGGGCCGCTCGCGCAACGACCAGGTGGCCACCGACATTCGCCTGTACGTGCGCGCCGCCATCGACGACATCCTCGGCCTGCTCAAGACTTTCCGCCTGGCCCTGGTGGACCTGGCCGAACGCCACGCCGACGTGATCCTGCCCGGCTTCACCCACATGCAGGTGGCCCAGCCCATCACCTTCGGCCACCACATGCTGGCCTATGTCGAAATGTTCGGCCGCGACGCCGAGCGCATGGCCGATGCGCGCCGCCGCGTCAACCGCCTGCCGCTCGGTTCGGCCGCGCTGGCCGGCACCACCTTCCCGATCGACCGCGAGCGCGTGGCGCGCACCCTCGGCTTCGAGGACGTGTGCCACAACTCGCTGGACGGCGTGTCCGACCGCGACTTCGCCATCGAGTTCTGCGCCGCCGCCGCGCTCATCATGACCCACGTGTCGCGCATGTCGGAGGAGCTGGTCATCTGGATGAGCCCGCGCGTGGGCTTCATCGACATCGCGGACCGCTTCTGCACCGGCTCGTCGATCATGCCGCAAAAGAAAAATCCGGACGTGCCTGAGCTCGCCCGCGGCAAGACCGGCCGCGTGGTCGGCCACCTGATGGGCCTCATCACCCTGATGAAAGGCCAGCCGCTGGCCTACAACAAGGACAACCAGGAAGACAAGGAGCCACTGTTCGACACGGTCGATACCGTGATCGACACCCTGCGCATCTTCGCCGACATGGCCGGCGGCATCACCGTCAAGCCGGACGCGATGCGCGCCGCGGCCCTGCAGGGCTACGCCACCGCGACCGACCTGGCCGACTACCTCGTCAAGAAGGGCCTGCCCTTCCGCGACGCGCACGAGGCCGTGGCCCACGCGGTGCGCGCTTGCGACCAGGCCGGCTGCGACCTGTCCGAGATGCCGCTGGAAACGCTGCGCGGCTTCTCGCCGCTGATCGGCGAGGACGTGTACCAGGTCCTGACCTTGGAAGGCTCGGTGGCGGCGCGCAACCACGTCGGCGGCACGGCGCCGGAACAAGTGCGCCGCGCCATCGCGCGCGTGCGCGCCCAGCTGGCCAGTTAACGTCATCCCCGCGCAGGCGGGGACCTCTGGTAGGGCGCAGCCGGAATGCATCGCACCAGGGGTCCCCGCCTGCGCGGGGATGACGGTTGGAACGGCGTTCCTGCACCGCACCCATTTGCCCAAATATAAGGTGCGTCGACACCGAAGCCGTCCGTGCTACCTTGCCCTGCACGGAGGGCGAGATGAGCACACTGGTCAGCGATTTCTTCGTGCAGCGCCTCTACGATTGGGGCGTGCGCACCATCTACGGCTATCCCGGGGACGGCATCAACGGCGTGCTCGGCGCATTGCAACGGTTCGGAGACCGGATCCGCTTCGTCCAGGTGCGGCATGAGGAAATGGCGGCCTTCATGGCCTCCGCCCACGCCAAGTTCAGCGGCGAACTGGGCGTGTGCCTGTCCACCGGCGGACCGGGCGCCGCCCACCTCATCACCGGCCTGTACGACGCCAAGCTCGACCACCAGCCCGTGCTCGCCATCTGCGGCCAGGCCCCGCGCACCGCGCGCGGCGCGCAATACCAGCAGGAACTGAACCTGGCGCGCATGTTCGCGGACGTGGCCGAGTACGTGCAGGAGGCGGAAGTGCCCTCCCAGGTGCGCCACCTGGCCGACCGCGCCATCCGCACCGCGCTCGGTCGCCGGGGCGTATCCGTCCTCATCTTCCCCAGCGATTTGCAGACCGAAAAATATGAGGACCCGCCGCACAAGCACGGCTCGGTGCGCTCCGGCATCGGCTACACGCCGCCGCGCATGCTGCCGGATGCGGCTGCCCTGCGCCAGGCGGCGGAGGTACTCAACGCTGGCACGCGCGTGGCCATCCTCGTCGGCGCCGGCGCCCTGCATGCCACGGACGAGGTGATCGCCGTCGCGGACCGCCTCCAGGCCGGCGCCGCCAAGGCCCTGCTCGGCAAGGCGGCCCTGCCGGATGCCCTGCCTTGGGTGACGGGCTGCATCGGCCTGCTCGGCACCAAGCCCAGCTACGCCATGATGGCCGAGTGCGACACCCTGCTCATGATTGGCACGGGCTTTCCCTATGCCGAGTTCCTGCCCGAGGAAGGCCAGGCGCGCGCCGTCCAGATCGACATCGATCCGACCATGCTCAGCATTCGGTATCCGGCCGAAGTCAACCTGCAGGGCGACAGCGCGGACACCTTGCGCGCCCTGCTGCCGCTGCTGGCGCAGAAGGAGGACACCAGCTGGCGCGAACGCATCGCCGAAGGCATGCGCGAATGGCGCGACATCCTGGAAAAGCGCGCGCTGGTGCGGGCCGACCCCGTCAATCCGCAGCGGGTGGCGTTCGAGCTCTCGCCCCAGCTGCCGGAAGACGCGATCATCACCAGCGACTCGGGCTCCTGCGCCAACTGGTTCGCGCGCGACCTCGACATGCGACCCGGGCAGATGTGTTCCCTGTCCGGCGGCCTGGCCTCGATGGGAGCGGCGGTGCCGTACGCGGTGGCGGCCAAGTTCGCGCATCCGGACCGGCCCGTCATCGCCATGGTCGGCGACGGCGCGATGCAGATGAATAACATGGCCGAGCTGATCACCATCGCCGAGTACTGGGACCAGTGGCCCAACCGGACCTGCATCGTCTGCGTCTTCAATAACGAGGGCCTGAATCAGGTCACCTGGGAGCAGCGCGCCATGATGGGCGACCCGAAGTTCGAGGCAACCCAGGACGTGCCGAACGTGCCCTACCACCAGTTCGCGGAGATGATCGGGTTCACCGGCATCTATTGCGACGACCCGGAACAGGTGGCCGACTGCTGGCGCGCGGCGCTGGCCGCCGACCGGCCCGTGGTCCTCGAATTCAAGACCGATCCCGAAGTGCCGCCCATCCCCGCCCATATCACCTTCGAGGAAGCGAAGGCGCTGCTCGGCTCCGCGTTGAAGGGTGACCCTGAGCGCGTGGACATGCTGGCCGGCGTGGCACGCCAGGCACTGGCCGGCGCGCTGCCGGGAGGTCCCCACCGATGAGCGACATGGCCCACAGCGCGCCTGCCGCCCGCATCCTGGGCGCGGCCACGCTGGGGCTGACGCTCGTCGCCGCGCTCGGCCTGCGGCGCCGCGCGTTGCGCGCACGAGATGCCGTCCCGCTGGACCACCAGCGGGACGCGGCGGCGGCCGCCCGCGCGCATGCCTGCGGGCGGGATGTGCCGGCGACAGCAGGACGCGCCCTGCACGCCGCGGCCGGCCTGCTGGCTGGCTCGGTGCTGCTCGATAGCGGGATGGAGCATTATCGGGGACGCTTCGCCAACCCGGGCATGTTCGCGCCGCTCGTGTCGTCCGGCTTGACCGTCATGGCGGCGGCGGAAGGCAGCGGTGGCGGAACACGGCTGGCGCGCGACGAAGTGTACGGACTGGCCGCCATGGCCGGCATCGCGGGCACCCTCTTCCACGTCTACAACCTGCTGCGCCGGCCCGGCGGGCTCAGTTGGGGCAACCTGTTCTATGCGGCGCCGCTGGGCGCGCCGGCGGCGCTGACGCTGGCCGGCCTGCTGGGATTGGCCGCGTCCCGCACGGCGCGGCCGTGGTTCGGCCTCGCTCCCGGCCGCGCCGTCTGCGCCCTGGCCGCCGGAGGCTTGGCGGGAACCAGCGCCGAGGCGGCATTGCTGCATTTTCGCGGGGCCTATCATCATCCCGCGATGTGGCTGCCGGTGACTGTCCCCCCGCTGGGCGCGGCCCTGCTGGCCGGCGCCGCCATCGCGCCGCAACGTGCCCCCAAGCGCCTGGCGCGCGCCTGGCTCGCTGCGACGGCGGCGCTGGGCGCGGCCGGCGTCGCCTTCCACGCTTATGGCATCGCGCGCTCGATGGGCGGTTGGCGCAACTGGACGCAGAACCTGCAGGCGGGTCCGCCGCTGCCCGCGCCGCCCGCCTTCGGCGCGCTTGCGCTGGCCGGCATCGGCGGCCTGTCCCTGCTCGAAGGTGCGGCGCCATGAGCACGCGCTACCCCGGCTACGACGTGCTGGCCAAGTGGGACAGCCCCTCCTTCGACGCGCGCACCCGCGCCGTTCTCGCCCGGCGCCTGCGCGAACTCCCACCGCGCCGCTTCTTCCGGGCGGACGAATGGGAGCTCGTGGAAGCCGTTTGCGCCCGCCTGCTCCCCCAACCCGAGCGCGCCACGCCGATACCAATCACACCGTGGATCGACGCCATGCTGCACGAGAACCGTGGCGAAGGATTCCGTCATCCCACCATGCCCCCGCTGCGCGAAGCCTGGCGTACGGGCCTGGCGGCGCTGGCCGCGGAAGCGCGCCTGCGCGGCGCGGCGTTCACGGAACTGCCAGCCGGCGAACAGGAGGCGCTCTTGGCGGCGCTCGCGCGCGGCGAAGTGGCGCATCCGCTGTGGCAGGCGATTCCCGCGCAGCGCTTCTTTGTGCATCTGCTGCTCAAGACCGCAGTCGGCATCTACTACGCGCACCCGGACGCATGGAGCGAGATCGGTTTCGGCGGACCGGCCAGCCCGCGCGGCTATGTGCGCCTGGGATTCGACGAGCGCGACGAATGGGAAGCGCGGGAGGCGTCATGATGCAGGCGGCGCCGCGCGCCATCGATGGCCGCGCCCCGGACATCTTCCGCGCGGGCGGCTGGATGCCGATGCGCTGCCACCGCAACGACGACGAGGTCGATTTCCTGATCGTCGGCGCGGGTGCCGGCGGCGCGACCCTGGCCTGCAAGCTGTCGGAGGCGGGATGCTCGGTGGTGGTGCTGGAAGCGGGCCCGTTCTGGCGCCCGCTGGACGATTTCGCGTCCGACGAAGAAAGCCAGCAGCAGCTCTACTGGACCGACGAGCGCCTCTCCTGCGGCGACGATCCGCTGGCCCTGGGCGGCAACAACTCCGGCCGCGGCGTAGGCGGCTCCACCGTCCACTTCAGCATGATCTCGCTGCGCTTCCGGCCCGCATGGTTCCGGGCCCGCAGCCAGCTTGGCTACGGCTTCGACTGGCCACTGGACTACGACGAGCTGGCGCCCTACTACGCGGAGGCCGAGGAAGCGCTCAAGATCAGCGGCCCGGTGCGTTATCCGTGGGGCCCGCCGCGCCGCCGCTACCCCTACCGCGAACACGAGATGAACGCGGCCGGCCTGGTGCTGGCGCGCGGCGCCGAAGCGCTGGGCGTGCCGTGGGCCGCGGTGCCGCTGGCGACCGTGTCCGCCCCGCGCGGCGCCTCGCCGCCCTGCGTGTATCGGGGCTTCTGCAATTTCGGCTGCTCCACCAACGCCAAGCAGAGCGCTCTGGTGGTCTGGATTCCGCGCGCCTTGCGGGCCGGGGCCGAGGTGCGCGACCTGGCCATGGCCGGCCGCATCGAGCTCGATGGCGCCGGGCGCGCCGCGGGCGTGCACTACTGGCGCGAGGGACGCTGGCAGTTCCAACGCGCGCGCCACGTGGCCGTCGCCGGCTACGCCATCGAAACGCCGCGTCTGCTTCTCAATTCCGCCTGCAAGCGATTCCCCCACGGCCTGGCCAACAGCTCGGGGCTGGTCGGCACCCACCTCATCACGCATGCCGGACCGGGCGTATGGGCGCGCTTCGGGGAGGAGATCCGCTGGTACAAGGGCCCACCCAACATGGCCGTCTGCGAGCACTGGAACTATACGGACGAAGGCAAGGACTGCCCGGGCGGGTACGCCTTCATGAGCCAGGGCCCGCTGCCGCGCGCCTGGGCCCAGACGATAGCCACCTCGCGCGCGCTCTGGGGCATGGCCTTGCGCCGCGCAATGCAGGACTATAACTACATGGCCGGCCTGGTCGCGGTGGCGGAAACGGAACCGCGCGCCGCCAACCGCGTCGAACTGGCGGAGGAGCGCGACCAGTACGGGCTGCGCATCCCGCGCGTCGTGTTTGGCTATTCGGACACCGACCACCGGCTGATGGAGCACGCGCGCGCCTTCATGGGCCGCATGCTGGAGGCGGCCGGCGGCCAGGAGATGTGGACCAACGACGACACTAGCCATATTCTCGGCACCTGCCGCATGGGCGCCGATCCCGCCACCAGCGTCACCAACGCGGACGGCCGCTGCTGGGACATCCCCAACCTGTGGATCTGCGACGGTTCCCTATTCCCCACGGCGGGCGGCGTCAATCCCTCGCTCACCATCCAGGCCCTGGCCTGCCGCGCCGGCGCGCGCATCCGGGCACTGGCCGCGCGCGGCGAACTGTGAGGCCGGGATGGGCGTCGTCGCCAGCATCTTCGACCTGGAATGCCTGGCCCGGCGGCGCCTGCCGCGCGTCGTGTTCGACTATATCCACGGCGGCAGTGAGCAGCAGCTCACCCTGCGCCGCAACCTACACGACATGCGCGCGCTGGTGCTGCGCCAGCACGTGCTGCGCGACGTGTCCGCACGAGACACCGCCGTCACCATGGCCGGCGAACCAGCCCGCATCCCGCTCGCCATCGGTCCGACCGGCTTGGCGGGGCTGGCCTGGCCCAATGGCGAATGCGAGGCGGCGCGGGCCGCGGCGGATTTCGGCGTGCCCTACTGCCTGTCCACCTGCTCGATCAATTCCATCGAAGACGTGGCCGCGGCCACCGGCAAGCCGTTCTGGTTCCAGCTGTACCTGATGAAGGACCGCAAGGTCAATGAGAGCCTGTTGCGCCGCGCCCACGAGGCGCGCTGCTCCGCCCTCGTCCTCACCCTCGACCTGCACGTGCAAGGCAAGCGCTGGGCCGACGAGAAGCATGGACTGTCGGTGCCGCCCCGACTCACGCCGGCCAATATCGCCGACATGCTCCTCCACCCGCGCTGGCTGGCGAGCATGGCGCGCAGCAAACGCCGCACCTTCGGCAATTTCACGGGCGAGATCGCGGCGGCCGGCCAGATCGGCACGCTGTCGGAATGGATCGCGCAACAGTTCGACCCGTCCTTCGACGCGGAGACGGTGCGCTGGGTGCGTGCGCGCTGGCCGGGCAAGTTCGTCCTGAAGGGCATCCTGCACCCGGACGACGCGCGCCTGGCGCTGGAGCTGGGGGCAGACGCCATCATCGTCTCCAATCACGGCGGCCGCCAGCTGGACGGAGCGCCCTCGTCGATCTCGGTGCTGCCGGAGATTGCCGACGCGGTCGGCGGGCGGATCGAAATCTGGTTCGACGGCGGCATCCGCACCGGCGCCGACATCGTGCGCGCACTGGGGCGCGGCGCCCAGGCCTGCCTGTCCGGGCGCGCCTGCCTGTACGGCCTGGCGGCGCGCGGCGCGGAGGGCGTGTCCTGCGCCCTGCACCTGTTCGAGGACGAGCTGCGCGACTGCATGGCGCTCACGGGACTGTCCAGCGTGCGCGACATCCCGGCCGGCGTCGTGACAGCCGCGCCGTCCCTCTGACCGGCTGCGATTGCCTTGGCAACCCTTCAACTGGCACAATAGGCTTCCCCGGCGGCAAGCTGTGGTCTGCCGCCCTATTCCCCGGAGAAGCCGCATGTTCCTGTCTTTGTCCCGTCTCATCGACACCGTCAATGAGAAGATCGCGAGCGCCGTCAGCTGGGCCTTGCTGGCCGCTGTCCTGATCTGCGCCGGCAACGCCCTGGTGCGCTACCTGCTCAAGACCAGTTCCAACGCCTGGCTCGAAATCCAGTGGTACCTGTTCGCCGCGATGTTCCTGCTCGGCAGCGCGTACACCCTCAAGCGCGACGAGCACGTGCGCATCGACGTGGTGACGGGACGCTTCTCGCGCCGCACCCAGGTGCTGATCGACCTGTTCGGCTACCTGGTCTTCCTGCTGCCCGTGTGCGGCGTGATCCTGTGGTTCGCCTGGCCGTACGCGCGCCTGGCCATCGAAACCGGCGAGATGTCCAACAATGCCGGTGGCCTGATCCTGTGGCCGGCCAAGATCCTGATCCCGATCGGCTTCCTGATGCTGATCCTGCAGGCCGTGTCGGAAGTGATCAAGCGCCTGGCCTATCTGGGCGGACGCCTCGACGCCAGCGCCTTCAGCAAGCACGCCCACACGGCCGAAGAAGAAATCGAAGCCATCAAGGCCGCCAACCATCTCGACTGACGGAAACCCATGGAACAGTTCATCATTGCGAACATCGCGCCGATCATGTTCGGCGCGCTCGTCATCTTCCTGCTGTCGGGCTTTCCGGTGGCCTTCGCCCTGGCCGCCAACGGCCTGCTGTTCGGCTTCGTCGGGATCGAGCTCGGGCTGCTCAACTTCGAGCTGCTGCAGGCGCTGCCCAATCGGATCTACGGCATCATGGGCAACGACACCCTGCTGGCGATCCCCTTCTTCACCTTCATGGGCCTGATCCTGGAGCGCTCAGGAATGGCCGAGGACTTGCTGGACACCATCGGCCAGCTGTTCGGGCCGATCCGCGGCGGCGTGGCCTTCGCCGTGGTCTTCGTGGGCGCCCTGTTGGCCGCGACCACCGGCGTCGTGGCCGCCTCCGTGATCTCGATGGGACTGATCTCGCTACCCGTCATGCTGCGCTACGGGTACGACAAAAAGGTCGCCGCCGGCGTCATCGCCGCTTCCGGCACCCTGGCCCAGATCATCCCCCCCTCGCTGGTGCTGATCGTGATGGCGGACCAGCTGGGGCGCTCCGTCGGCGACATGTACCGCGCCGCCTTCGTGCCAGGCCTGCTGCTGACCGTCATGTACGCGGGCTATATCGTCGCCGTCGCCATCTTCAAGCCGAACGCCGTGCCGGCCTTGCCGCCTGAAGCACGCAACCTGCGCCAGCCGGACGGCAGCAGCGGCGTACCGTCCCTGCTCGTGCTCCTGATCCTGGCCGTCGGCGTTGCCTTCGGCTTCGGTCACTGGTGGAAGGGCGGCCATCCGAACGTGGAGTCCGACGAGCTGGGGATTTTCGCCGCAGGGGCAGGCATCGCGGCCGCCTTCGCGTGCGCGCTGGCCAACCGCTTCCTGAAGCTGAACCTCCTTTCGCGCATGGCCGAGCGCGTGATCTTCGTTCTGATCCCGCCCCTCGCCCTCATCTTCCTCGTCCTCGGCACCATCTTCGTCGGCATCGCCACGCCGACCGAGGGCGGCGGCATGGGCGCCCTCGGCGCGCTGCTGCTCGCGCTGGGCAATCGCCGGCTCGATTTCAAGCTGCTGCGCCAGGCCATGGATTCGACCACCCGCCTGTCCTGCTTCGTGGTGTTCATCCTGATCGGCTCCACCGTGTTCTCGCTCGTGTTCCGCGGCGTGAACGGCGATTTGTGGGTCGAACACCTGCTTTCCAGCCTCCCGGGCGGATCGCTCGGCTTCCTGATCGTGGTGAACATCCTGTTCTTCGTGCTGGCCTTCTTCCTCGACTTTTTCGAGCTGGCCTTCATCCTGGTGCCGCTGGTCGGCCCGGTGGCCGACAAGCTGGGCATCGACCTGATCTGGTTCGGCGTGCTGCTCGGGGTGAACATGCAAACCTCGTTCATGCATCCCCCGTTCGGCTTCGCTCTGTTCTATTTGCGTTCCGTGGCGCCGAAAGAGGTCAAGACCTCGGACATCTATTGGGGTGCAATACCGTTTGTCCTGATCCAGGTGATCATGGTCTCGATGATCATCTTCTTCCCCAAGCTGGTCACCGTGGCCAACAAGACGGACATGAAAGAACAACTGGAGCTCAAGATCGACGCGCCGGCGCCCGATCTCTCGGCGCCCGGCGGCGCGCCGGACTACGGGGCGCCTCCCAATTACTAGAGGAGCAGCATGACGATAGGCGGTAAGAGCGCGGCCGAGGCATTGGCCGCGCTGCAGGATATGACCGGCGGCGCGGCCGCCATCGGCAAGGACGAACTGCAGGCGCGCGTGGCCAAGGCCCAAGCGTTCATGCGCAAGCAGGGCATCGCCGCGCTGTATGTGAACGCCGGCACCAGCCTGGCCTACTTCACCGGCACCCACTGGTATCCCAGCGAGCGCATGGTGGGCGCCGTCATTCCCGCCGAAGGCGCACTGGAATACATCGGCCCCGCCTTCGAGGAAGCGACCATCAATGGCTTCATGGGCATCGGCGGGCGGCTCCATTGCTGGCACGAGCACGAGAATCCCTATGCCCTCTTCCTGCGCATGCTGGAACGCCTGGGCGTGGCGCGCGGCGCGCGCGTGGCACTGGACGAGAGCACGCCCTTCTTCATCGTCGACGGCATTCGCCAGCTCGATAGCGGGTACGTGTTCGAAAACGCGAAGCCGGTCACCGCCCACTGCCGCACGCGCAAGTCGGCCGCCGAAATCGCCCTCATGCAGCGCGCCAAAAACATGACCCTGCAGGTACAGAAGGCGGCCGCCTCCATCCTGCGCGAAGGGATCAGCACCACCGAGGTCGCAGAGTTCATCAACGAGGCGCACCGGCGCGTAGCGGGGGCGAACTCCTACTTCTGCATCGTCCTGTTTGGCGAACCGACGGCGTATCCGCACGGCGTGGCCTATCCGCAGACCCTGCAGCGCGGGGACATGGTCCTGATCGACACTGGCGTCAAGTTCAAGGACTACATCTCGGACATCACGCGCAGCTACGTGTTCGGCGAGCCCACGCAGCGCCAGCGCTTCGTCTGGAACGCGGAGAAGACGGCGCAGCAGGCTGCGTTCGAGGCGGCGCAGCTGGGGGTGCCCTGCCGCGAAGTCGATGCGGCGGCCCGACGCTCGCTGGAGGCGAATGGCTTCGGCCCCGGCTACGACCTGCCCGGCCTGCCGCACCGCACGGGACACGGCATCGGCATGGACATCCACGAGTGGCCCTATTTGGTCGGCAGCGACGACACGCCGCTCGAGGTCGGCATGTGCTTCTCGAACGAGCCGATGATCTGCATTCCCGGCGAATTCGGGGTGCGCCACGAGGACCACTTCTACATGACCGAAGCCGGTCCGAAGTGGTTCACGCAACCCGCCTTCTCCATCGACGATCCGTTCCGCGGCGTATGAAGATCCGGCCCGCGCGGATGCAGGAAGTGCCGTTGCTGAACGCTCTGATCGAGCGCTCGGCAACGGTGCTCAGCGCGGGCTTCTATACGGATGCCCAGACGCGCGCCGTCAACCGTGAGGTGTTCGGGGTGGACACGCAACTGGTCGCCGACGGCACCTATTACGTGGTCGAGGAAGACGGCGCGATGGTGGCCTGCGGCGGCTGGAGCAAGCGCTCCACTCCGTATGGCGCCGACCACGCCAAGACCGAGCCGGATGCCTTGCTCGATCCGGCAGTGGACGCGGCGCGCATTCGCGCCTTCTTCGTCGATCCTGCCCACGCCCGCAAAGGCATCGGACGCGCCCTGCTGCGGCACTGCGCCGCGGCGGCGGCGGATGCCGGCTTCACGCGCCTGGAGCTGACGGCCACCCTACCCGGCGTGCCGCTCTATGCGGCGGAAGGCTTCACGCCGGTGCACGAGATCGCGCACCGGATGTCGGACGGCACCATCGTTCCGTTCTTGAAAATGGAGCGGGCCTGCCGCGTCTAAAGGCATAATAGGCGGGCCGAACTCCGGCGGATGAGAGGATGACAACATGACGAAATCGATGATCGCCGCGGCGCTGATGCTAGCGGCCATGCATGGCGCGGCGAGCGCCGGCTGCCTGAAAGGCGCCGTGGTCGGCGGCGTCGCCGGCCACCTGGCGGGCAAGCACGCGGTGGCAGGCGCGGTCGCAGGTTGCGCGATCGGTCACCACATGGCCAAGAAGAAGGCCAAAGAGGAGAAGGAAACCGCCGCCAAAGCGCAGGAAGCCGCCAAGCCGGCCCCCAACAGCCCCTCCCACGGCTAAGCCAGCAATAATCAGGGTCAGGTCGCCCATTGCATCAGAATTACTCTCGAACATGTGCGTGAGAACCCAGGAGAACCCAGGGTCAGATCGCCCATTGCACTTTTTCTTGCGCGCCTGACAATCATCGAACCTCTCACCGCACACACTTGTCTGAGTTAAGCGAGCTCATGGTGCAATGGGCGATCTGACCCTCGCCTTTTTCAGCGCGTTTCGCAGTTCAGCTGGCTGGCGGCGGGTGCCAGCTTGGCCAGAAGATCCAGGATGCGATCCACCCGGATCGTGTAGCGTGGCACCGCCCCCTGCTCAGTCACTCGGTAAAATTCGCGGGCCGGACTTTCGCCAAAGCGCCCATCGAACTCCGCGCGCGGAATGCGCACGCTCTCCGCGATCTCGTCGGGGATGAGTTCCTCGCGCAGATCCATAACCGTGCAAGGCAGCCAATGGATCGGCCCGTCCCCGCGCAGCACGAGGTAGGCGGCGCCTGAACGGTCCCGATAGACCGGCTGTTGAGCGTAACGCGGCATCTGGAAACCGTTGCCGCCGCCGTGCAGCTTCAGCAGGTATTCCCCCGCCGCGGCGCCATAGATCCGGTCCACCATGCCATAGTGACTGATCGTCACGGCACGCACAGTATTAGGCAGCTCGGGACCGTAGATGACGGCCGATGGATGCACCTCGAACCAGAATGGCGGAGGGTCCATCGACACGCAGACCTTTCCCGGCGCGGAGCATTCCAGTGGTGCCGCCAGCGCGGGCAGGAAACCACCACCTGACAACTTGGCGATCAGGACAACGGGCGTCGCCGTGCGCGGATCGATAGCCTGGTACACCTGGGGCGGCGCCTCGGCCGCAAGCGCACTGACGCACACCACGAGCGCGGGCAGGCACCGTCGGGCGTGCCTCGCCCATCCCTCACCAGGTAGTAGTGGCGAGCCTCGTGAGGGGGGGGCGATGTACATCGGATCAGTTACGCTTTTGCGAACAATCAGGGTCAGGTCGCCCATTGCATCAGAATTACTTTCGAACATGTCGGTGAGCCAATTGTGGCGCAATGGGCGACCTGACCCTCGCCTTTCGACCCTCGCCCTTCTTAGGTCCGCTTTTGGACCAGCGTCAGGATGTCGTAGCTGGCCACCAGCTCGTCGTTCTGGTTGGTGACCTGCACGTCCCACGCCACCACGCCCTGGCCGATGCCGCGTTCGTCGGTGCGATTGCGGTCCACCTTGCGCTTGCAGGTGAGGCGGGCGCGGATCGTGTCGCCGATCGCCACCGGCGCCACGAAGCGCAGGTTGTCCAGGCCGTAGTTGGCGAGCACCGGACCGGGTGCCGGCGACACGAACAGGCCAGCTGCCGCCGACAGCACGAAGTAGCCGTGCGCGATGCGCTTGCCGAACTGCGAATCCTTGGCCGCGATCTCGTCGAAGTGCATGTAGAAGAAGTCGCCCGAGATGCCGCCGAAGTTGACGATGTCGGCCTCGCTGACCGTGCGGCGGTGCGTGAGCAACGAATCGCCCACGGCCAGGTCCTCGAAGTACTTGCGGAACGGGTGCAGGTCGGATTCCTGCACCTTGGCGCCGCGCACGTATTCGCCCGTCACCGCCGTCAGCATGGTCGGCGAGCCCTGCACCGCCGCGCGCTGCAGGAAGTGCTTGACCGAGCGGATGCCGCCCAGCTCCTCGCCGCCGCCGGCGCGGCCAGGACCGCCATGCTTGAGCTGCGGCAGGGGCGAGCCGTGGCCGGTCGAATCGACCGCGGCTTCGCGGTCCAGGATGTGCACGCGGCCGTGCGAGGCTGCCGCCATCGGCACGGCGTAGGCGGCGATGGCCGGCTCCTTGGTCACCAAAGTCGTCACCAGCGAACCCTTGCCGCGCGCGGCCAGTTCCAGCGCTTCGTCGATGCCGTCATAGGTCATCATCGTGCTGACCGGGCCGAAGGCTTCCACGTCGTGCACCGCGTCGTTGGACAGCGGATCGCGGCACAACAGCAGCGTGGGTGCGAAGAACGCGCCCTGCTCGCAGCCCGCGCCTACCGGCTTGAAGCCGTCCTTGGCGCCGAACACGATCTCGTTACCCTTGGCGAGCTGCTCGACGCGCTCGGCCACGTCGCGCACCTGGTCCATCGATGCCAGCGCGCCCATGCGCACGCCTTCGACCGACGGGTCGCCCACGACCACCTTCGCCAGCCGCTCGCGCAGGCGCTGGGCGACGGCGTCGACGCGGTCCTTCGGCACGATGATGCGGCGCACCGCCGTGCACTTCTGGCCGGCCTTTGCGGTCATCTCGCGCGCCACTTCCTTCACGAAGAGGTCGAACTCGGGATCGTCCGGCAGCACGTCCGGCGCCAGGATGGCGCAGTTGAGGGAGTCGGCCTCGCCCGTGAACGGCACGGACTGCGCGATCAGGTTGCGGTTGGCGCGCAGCTTGGCGGCCGTCTCGGCCGAACCGGTGAAGGTCACGACGTCCTGGCCGGTCAGGCGGTCCAGCAGGTCGCCGGTACTGCCGATCACGAGCTGGAGGCTACCTTCGGGCAGAAGGCCGGATTCGTGGATCATGCGCACCACGGCTTCGGTCAGATAGCTGGTCGCCGTGGCCGGCTTGCCGATGCAGGGCATCGCGGCCAGGAAGGACGGCGCGAATTTCTCGAGCAGGCCCCAGATCGGGAAGTTGAAGGCATTGATGTGCACCGCCAGGCCACCGCGCGGCACCAGGATGTGGGTGCCCGAGAAGCCGCCGCGCTTGCCGAGCGGGATAGCCGGGCCTTCGTGCAGCACGTTCGACGACGGCAGTTCGCGCCCGCCCATGCTGGCGTAGGCGAACAAGGTGCCGATGCCGCCCTCGACGTCGATCCAGCTATCCGGGCGCGTCGCCCCGGTCAGCGCAGAGATGGCGTACAGCTCCTCCTTGCGCTCCATGAGGTGGAACGCCAGGGCCTTCAGGCGCTGGGCGCGCTTCTGGAAGTCGAGCTTCATCAGTTCGCGCACGCCGGTCTTGCGACCGTAGGCGATCGCTTCCTCGAAGTCGATGGCTTCGGCGTGGGTGTGGTAGATGACACTGCTGTTCAGGGCATTGTGCAGGGGCGCCTTGGCCTCCTTGCCCACCCAGCGGCCACCGATGAAGCTCTGAAGGGTCGCTCCGTTCATTCCTGGTCTCCTTGGGACTTCGTTTGTTTGCGTGCGTGGCCGCCCGCGTCGTCCAGGACGATGCGCTGGCGGTCCGGTTCCGGTTCGGTGTAGGCCTCGACTTCGCGCATGGTGGTCGCGGAGCGGATCGCCAGCTCCTGGTACTGGCGCGTGCCGTAGCTCTTCCACTTGATTTCTTCGTCGCGCAGTTCGCGCACCACCTTGGCCGGGGTGCCCATCACCATGCTGCGCGGGGGGATCTCCATGCCGGCCTTGACGAAGGCGGCGGCGGCGACGATGCTCTCGGCGCCGACCACGGCGCGGTCCATCACCACCGCGTTCATGCCGACCATGGCGTTGCGGCCGATGCGGCAGCCATGCAGCACTGCGCCGTGGCCGATGTGGCCGTCCACTTCCACGATGGTGTCTTCGTTCTCGAAGCCGTGCATCACGCAGGTGTCCTGCACGTTGGAGCCTTCTTCCAGCACGATGCGGCCGAAGTCGCCGCGCAGGGAAGCGAGAGGGCCGACGTAGCAGCGCGGGCCGACGATCACGTCGCCCACCAGGACCGCGGTCGGATGGACATAGGCGGTCGGGTGCACCACCGGGCGCACGCCGTTGATCTCGTAGACCTTGACCATGTCAGACGCGCTCGATGACGAGGGCGATACCCTGGCCGACGCCAATGCACATGGTGCACAGCGCATAGCGGCCGCCGGTGCGGTGCAGCTGGTTAACCGCCGTAGTGACCAGGCGCGCGCCGGAAGCCCCGAGCGGATGGCCGATGGCGATCGCGCCGCCGTTCGGGTTCACGTGCGCCGCGTCGTCCGGCAGCCCCAGGTCGCGCGTCACCGCCAATCCTTGGGCCGCGAAAGCCTCGTTCAACTCGATCACGTCCATCTGGCTGATCGACAGGCCGGTCAAGGCCAGCACTTTCCTGGTCGCCGGCGAAGGGCCGAAGCCCATGATGCGCGGCGCGAGGCCGGCCGTGGCCATGCCCAGCACGCGGGCGCGCGGCGTGAGGCCGAAACGGTTGGCGGCGGCGCCCGAGGCGAGCAGCAGCGCGCAGGCGCCGTCGTTCACGCCCGAAGCATTGCCCGCCGTGACCGTGCCGTCCGGCTTGACCACGCCTTTGAGCTTGGCCAGCGCCTCCAGCGTGGTCTCCGGACGCGGATGCTCGTCGTCGGCGACGATCTTCGGGCCGCCCTTCTTCTGCGGAATGGTGACGGGAACGATCTCGTTCTTAAAGAAGCCGTCCGCATGCGCCTTGGCCCAGCGCTGCTGGCTGCGAATGGCGAAGGCATCCTGGTCGGCGCGGCCGATGCCGAATTCCGTCGCCACGTTCTCGGCCGTCTCCGGCATCGAATCGATGCCGTATTTCGCCTTCATCAGCGGGTTGACGAAGCGCCAGCCGATGGTCGTGTCCTCGATCTTGGCGCTGCGCGAGAAGGCGCTGTCCGCCTTGCCCATAACGAAGGGCGCGCGGGTCATACTTTCCACGCCGCCCGCGATCAGGAGGCCAGCCTCGCCGGCCTTGATGGCGCGCGCGGCGCTGCCCACGGCGTCCAGGCTGGAGCCGCACAAGCGGTTGATGGTCACGCCCGGCACTTCCACCGGCAGCCCGGCGAGCAGCGCGGCCATGCGCGCGACGTTGCGATTATCCTCGCCGGCCTGGTTGGCGCAGCCGTACAGCACGTCCTCGACGGCGCCCCAGTCCACGCCTGGATTGCGCGCTATCAGGGCCGCGATCGGCATGGCCGCCAGGTCGTCGGCGCGCACGCTCGCCAGCGCGCCGCCGAAGCGGCCGAAAGGCGTGCGGATCGCGTCGCAGATGAATGCATCGATGCTCACTCGGGTTCTCCTTGTTATTGATTGCGGTGGTCGATCACGCGCTTGGCCTTGCCGGTCTGCGTGCGTTCGATCCCGTTAGCGGGTTTCAGCGTGACGCGCGAGCTCACGCCGACAAAGGTCTTGATGCGGTGCGACAGTTCGCGGCCCAGCGCGTCGTGCTCGTGCGCTTGCACGTCGGCACGCACCTCGGCCACGACCTCCAGCTTGTCCATGTGGCCGTCGCGGGTGATCACCAACTGGTAGTGCGGCGCCAGGCGCGGCATCTTCAGGATCAGCTCTTCGATCTGGCTGGGGAACACGTTCACGCCGCGGATGATCAGCATGTCGTCCGAGCGGCCGGTGATCTTGCCCATGCGGCGCATGGCGCGCGAGGTCGGCGGCAGCAGGCGCGTGAGGTCGCGCGTGCGGTAGCGGATGACGGGCAGCGCTTCCTTGGTCAGCGACGAGAACACCAGCTCGCCCTCGGCGCCGTCGGGCAGCACCTCGCCCGTTTCCGGGTCCACGATCTCGGGATAGAAATGATCCTCCCAGATCACCGGACCGTCCTTGGATTCGATGCATTCGCTGGCCACGCCCGGCCCCATCACTTCGGACAGGCCATAGATGTCCACCGCGTCGATGCCTGCGCCGCGCTCGATCTCGGCGCGCATCGCCTCGGTCCATGGTTCGGCGCCGAAGATGCCGATCTTGAGCGAGGACTGCGCCGCGTCCATGCCCTGGCGCTGGAATTCCTCGATCAGGTTCAGCATGTACGAGGGCGTGACCATGATGATGGACGGCTTGAAATCGCAGAGCAGCTGCACCTGCTTTTCCGTCTGCCCGCCGGACATGGGAATGACTGTGCAGCCGAGGCGCTCGGCCCCGTAGTGCGCGCCCAGGCCGCCCGTGAACAGGCCGTAGCCGTAGGCGACGTGCACGATGTCGCCGGGACGGCCGCCGGCCGCGTGGATGGAGCGGGCCACCAGCCCGGCCCAGGTATCGATGTCGCGCTTGGTGTAGCCCACCACCGTGGGCTTGCCGGTGGTGCCGGACGACGCATGCACGCGCACCACCTGCTCGCGCGGCACGGCGAACAGCCCGAACGGGTAGTTGTCGCGCAGCGTCTTCTTGTCCGAAAACGGAAACTTGGCCAGGTCGGCCAGGGTCTTCAAATCGTCGGGATGCACGCCCTTCTCGTCGAAGGCGCGCCGGTAGTGCGGCACGTTCTCGTAGGCGTGGCGAACGGACCATTTCAGCCGTTCCAGTTGCAGCGCCTGCAGCTCGTCACGGCTGGCGCGTTCGATCGGGTCCAGGACCATTGTCCTCTCCTAGTACTACTGGGTTTCGGGTTCCACCACGTGCCCGCTGACGCGGTGCGATTTACCGCGGAACAGCGCGATGGTCTTCCCTTCCTGATTGCTCACCTTGATGTCGTAGATACCGGTCTTCCCGGCCAGGGACATTTCGACCGCTTCCGCCGTGAGCCGGTCGCCCTCGCGCCCGGGCGCGAGGTAGTCGATGGTGCAGCCTGCACCCACCGTGACGAAGTTGTGTGAATTGCACGCGAACGCGAACGCGCTATCGGCCAGCGCGAAGATGAAGCCGCCGTGGCAGCTTGCGTGGCCGTTCAACATGTCGGGACGGACGGTCATCGACATGCGCGCATAGCCGGGACGGATCTCGTCCAGGCTCATGCCCAGCCCCTGGCTGGCGGGATCGCGCTCGTACATGATCTTGCCGGCCCGTTCGGCCAGCGCCTGCGCCTTTTCACGCATGAAAGCGGCTCCCGCTCAGATGCTTGCGGCGCAGGAGCGGGGACACGCGGTAACGGTCCTCGCCATAGGCGCGCGCCAGGTTGTCCAGCACCCTCACGACATGTTCGATGCCGATGCTGTCCGCCCAGGCCAGCGGCCCTTTCGGATAATTGACGCCCTTCTGCATGGCCGTGTCCACCGCCTGCGCGTCGCACACGCCCTGGTTGACGGCGTCCGCAGCCTCATTGGCCAGCATGGCGACCGTGCGCATGACCACCATGCCCGGCACGTCGTCCACGCGGCTGACTGCGAATCCGGCTGCCTGGAACAGGCCGACGGCGGCCTTCCAGGCGGCGTCGCCGCACTGGTCTGCGCGGGCCAGGGCCACGCGCGGGGCTTTGTCCGCATCCAGCACCAGGTCGTACAGCACCGTGTCCGGATGCTTGTTGGCGGCCGCGCGCTCCGTCGCCGTGCGGCCGTCAGTCATGAAGATCGCCACGCCGTTCGTGTGGAAGGCAGCGGCTTCAGCTTCGCCGGCGTTAGGCAGCGGCTTGCGGTGCGCGACGCGGAAATCCGCCGCGCGGAAGCGGCGTTCCATCGGATCGGTCACACTGGCGTGGCCTTCGAGGATGGACAGGCCGACGAATTCGGGCTTGGGTTGCGGCGCCTCCGTGGCCGGCTGCGGACGCGCCGCGCCTTCGGCATAGTCATAGAAACCGCGGCCGGATTTGCGGCCGAGGAAGCCTGCGTTCAGCAGCTCCAGCTGGATGACGGAGGGCGTGAAGCGCGGGTCGCCGTAGTAGGCGTTGTGCACCGACTGCGTGACCGAGTAGTTGATGTCGTGGCCGATCAGGTCCATCAGCTCGAAGGGACCCATGCGGAAGCCCCCCGCCTCGCGCAGCAGCGCATCGATGGTGGCGGGATCAACCGCCTGCTCATTCAGCACGCGCAGCGCCTCGGCGTAGTAAGGGCGGGCGACGCGGTTGACGATGAAGCCGGGCGTGGACTTGGCGTGCACGGGGCTCTTGCCAAGAGCGAGCGCGGTGGCGTACACGGTATCGGCCACGGCCTGGTCGGTCGCCAGGCCGCTGATCACCTCGACCAGCGCCATCAGCGGCACGGGATTAAAGAAGTGCATGCCGACCACGCGCTGCGGCCGGCGCAGCGGCGCAGCGATGGAGGTGACGGAGATGGACGAGGTGTTGGTGGCGAGGATGCAGTCCTCGGCCACGATGTCTTCGAGATCGGCGAACAGCTTGCGCTTGAGGTCCAGGTTTTCGACGATGGCTTCCACCACCAGGGCCGCGTCGCGCAGGTCGGACAGGGTGCTGACGGGATGCAGGCGGCGGCGCACGGCGCCCGCCTCGTCCTGGGACAGCTTGCCCTTCTCGGCCAGCTTGCCGAGGGCCTTGCCGATGTCGGCCAGGGCCTGGTCGACCGCTTCCGCGCGCGTGTCGAACAGCTTGACCTGGTAGCCCGCCTGGGCCGCCACCTGGGCGATGCCGGAGCCCATGGCCCCGCTGCCGATCACCGCGACGATGCCGCTCTTCGCCAGTGCTTCCATCTCACTCCCCCTTGAAATGCGCCGGACGCTTTTCGATGAAGGCTTGCACGCCTTCGCGGTAGTCTGCGCTGTAGCCCAGTTCGCGCATCATCTGAGCCTCGAGCTGGAGCTGTTCCGGCAGGGTGTTGAAGTAGCTTTGCTGGAAGGCCTTCTTGGTATAAGCGAGGCCCTTGGTCGGCGCCACCGCGAAGTGCTCCGCCATGGCGCGCGCTTCCTGCATCAGGCCGGCGTCCGGAATGCACTTCCAGATCAGGCCCCACTGCTCGGCGCGTTCCGCGTCCAGCTTCTCGCCCAGCATGGCCAGGCCCGTGGCGCGGGCGAGGCCGATGGTGCGCGGCAGGTGCCAGGTGCCGCCCGTGTCCGGGATCAGGCCCAGCTTGCAGAAGGCTTCGATGAACACGGCCGACTTGGCCGCGAGGACGATGTCACAGGCCAGCGCCAAGTTAGCGCCCGCGCCGGCGGCCACGCCGTTGACGGCGCAAATCACGGGCATCGGCAGGGAGCGCAGCTTCATCACCAGCGGCGCGTAGAACTGCTCCACCGACGCGCCCAGGTCCACCGCGTCTCCGCCCGGCGCCACCGCGCGGTCGGACAAGTCCTGGCCGGCGCAGAAGCCGCGTCCCGCGCCCGTCAGCAGCAGCACGCGGATCGACTTGTCGGCCTCCACCTTTTCCAGCGCGTCGCGCACTTCCAGGTGCATGGCCTGGGTGAAGCTATTGAGCTTGTCCGGGCGGTTCAGGGTCAGGGTGGCGACGCCGCCGCCCGTTTCAAACAGGATGTTCTCGTAGCCCATCGCAGTCTCCTCTTGTTATTCGGCCTGGTCGAAATCGACGACCACGTTGTCGGTGATCGGGAAGCTCTGGCAGGACAGGACGAAGCCGCGCGCGACCTCGTAGTCTTCCAGCGCGTAGTTCACGTCCATGTCCACCGACCCGTCCACCACTTTGCAGCGGCAGGTGGAGCATACGCCGCCCTTGCAGGAGTAGCGCATGTCCAGGCCGGCGCGCAGGCCGGCGTCCAGGATCGACTCCTTGTCCTTCTCCATGGTGAAGGTGGTGGCGTTGCCGTCCATGATGACGGTGACTTCCGTGTCGTGCTTCGCTTCCGGCGCGATGGCGCGCGGCTTGTGCTCGTGCTTGGGGATGGAGGCGGCGAACAGCTCGATCTTGATGTTCGACTTGGGCATGCCCGCTTCCTGCAGCGCGGCCGAGACGCCCAGCATCATGTCTTCCGGACCGCAGATGAAGGCGTAGTCGAAGTCCTCGATGCGGACCCAGTGCTTGAGCAGCAGCTCCACCTTCTCCTTGGTGATGCGGCCGTTGAACAGCTCGATGTCCTGCTGCTCCCGGCTCATGACGTAGACCAGGTTCAGGCGCTCCAGGAAGCGGTCCTTCAGGTCGGTCAGTTCCTCCTTGAAGATCACGCTCGAGGTGGCGCGGTTCCCGTAGAACAGGGTGAAGGTGGACTTCGGTTCGGCCAGCAGCGTGGTCTTGATGATCGAGAGGATAGGCGTGATGCCGCTGCCCGCCGCGAAGGCGACGTAGCTGCGCACGCTGTTGGACACCAGCGGCACGTTGAAGTGCCCCATCGGCGGCATCACGTCCAACGTGGCGCCGGCCTTGAGCGTCTCGTTGGCCCAGGAGGAAAACAGGCCTCCCGGCGTGCGCTTGATGGCCACGCGCAGCTGATCGTCCTGGACGGCGGAGCAGATCGAATACGAACGGCGCACGTCCTCGCTTCCGATCTGGGTGCGCAGGGTCAGGTGCTGCCCTTGCTGGTAGCGGAAGCTCTCGCGCAGGTCGTCCGGCACGGCGAAGGTCACGGCGATGGTGTCGCGCGTTTCGTGACGCACCTGCGCGACGGTCAGGGGAAAGAATTTGCTCATGGTCGCCTTAATGGCACTTGAAGTAATCGAAGGGTTCGCGGCAGTCCAGGCACTGGTACAGGGCCTTGCAGGAGGTGGAGCCGAACTGGCTCACCAGGCGGGTGTGGGCGGAACCGCAGCGCGGGCACGGCACGTTCACCTCGGCGCCGCGGCGCAGGCCGGAGATGTCGATCGCCTGTTGCACGGGCGGGGCGATGCCGTAGTCCTTCAGCGCGGCGCGGCCCTTCTCGCTCATCCAGTCGGTGGTCCAGGCGGGCGACAGGCGCGTCTCCAGACGCACTGCGTCGATGCCTTCCTGCTCCAGCACGCGCTGCACGTCCTCGGCGATGACCTGCATCGCCGGGCAGCCCGAGTAGGTCGGCGTGATGGTGACCACGCAGGTGCCGTCCTCGAAATGCACGTCGCGCACGATGCCCAGGTCCACCACCGAGATCACGGGGATCTCGGGGTCCGGCACCTGCCCGAGCGCGTCCCAGACCAGGCTGGTGTCCATTACCAGTCGGCGCCCGGGTAGGCGCGCTGCAGGAACTGCATCTCCGCCAGGATGTAGCCCAGGTGCTCGCTGTGGCGGCCTTGCTTGCCGCCGCTGTGCATCCAGGCGTCCGGGGACGGCATGGTCAGCGTTGCTTCCGCGAACACGCCGGCGACGTGCTGCAGGAAGGCGGCGCGCAGTTCCGCTGCGGGCGGGGCCACGCCGGCGTCGACCATGGCCTGATCCACCGCGTCGTAGACGAACATCTCGCCTGTGTAGGCCCACAGTTCGTCGGCCGCCGTCTGTGCCTTCTCGTGCGAGACCGGCGTGCCGTCGCCCATGCGGATCACCAGGTCGCTGCTGCGGCGCAGGTGGTAGGTCACTTCCTTGAGCGACTTCTCGGCGATCTCCGCGATGCGCGCGTCGCTCGACTTGAGCAGTCCTTGCATCAGGAAGTAGTGCCAGGTGTCGAAGTAGAACTGGCGCAGGGTGGTGTCCGCGTAGTTCCCGTTCGGCTGTTCGACCAGGATGCAGTTGCGGAAGTCGTGCGCGTCGCGCAGGAAAGCCAGGCGGTCCTCGTCGCGGCCCTTGCCTTCCAGTTCACCCGCGTAGGTCAGCCACAGGCGGGTCTGGCCGAGCAGGTCGAGCGATGTGTTGGACAGGGCCATGTCCTCCTCCAGGGCCGGGCCCTTGCCGCACCATTGGCACAGCTGCTGCGAGAGGATCAGGGCGTTGTCGCCCTGGCGCAGGACGTAGTCGAGTTTCGCGTCCACGGTCGGGCTCACAGGTTCTTCACTTCTTCCGGCATCGGGAAGAAGGTGGGGTGGCGGTACACCTTGTTGTTGGACGGCTCGAACAGCGGCGCCTTGTCGCCCGGGCTCGAGGCCACGATGTCGGCGGCGCGCACGACCCAGATCGACACGCCCTCGTTACGGCGCGTGTACACGTCGCGCGCGTTGTTGATCGCCATTTCCGCATCCGGCGCGTGGAGCGATCCCACGTGCTTGTGCGCCAGCCCGTGCTGGCTGCGGATGAACACTTCCCACAGCGGCCATTCCTTGCTCATTGCTCTCTCCTTATGCCGCGGCCTGCTTCGCCGCCTGTTTGTCCGCGTGCGCGACCAGCGCGTCGCGGAACCACGCGCCATCCTCGTAGGCCTTGACGCGGGTGCGCAGGCGCTCCTTGTTGCACGGGCCGTTTCCCTTCAAGACGTTGTAGAACTCGTCCCAGGGGATGGTGCCGAAATCGTAGTGGCCGCGCTCCTCGTTCCATTTCAGGTCCGGGTCGGGCAGGGTCAGGCCGAGGAATTCGGCCTGGGGCACGGTCTGGTCCACCATGCGCTGGCGCAGTTCGTCGTTGGAGAACAGCTTGATGCGCCACTTGGACGACTGCGCGCTGTTGACGGACTCCGTGTCGGACGGACCGAACATCATCAGCGACGGCCACCACCAGCGATTCAGCGCGTCCTGCGCCATCTGTTTCTGCTCCGGGGTGCCGCGGCACAGCGCCAGCATGATGTCGTAGCCCTGACGCGCGTGGAAGGACTCTTCCTTGCAGACGCGGATCATGGCGCGCGAATAGGGGCCGTAGGAGCAGCGGCACAGCGGGATCTGGTTCACGATGGCCGAGCCGTCCACCAGCCAGCCGATGGCGCCGATGTCGGCCCAGCTGAGGGTCGGGTAATTGAAGATGGACGAGTACTTGGCCTTGCCGCCGTGGAGGGCGTCGAGCAGCTCGTCGCGCGACACGCCGAGGGTCTCGGCGGCGCTGTACAGGTACAGGCCGTGGCCGGCTTCGTCCTGGATCTTGGCCAGCAGGATCGCCTTGCGCTTCAAGGTCGGCGCGCGCGTGACCCAGTTCCCTTCCGGGAGCTGGCCCACGATCTCCGAGTGGGCGTGCTGCGAGATCTGGCGGACCAGGGTCTTGCGGTAGGCCTCGGGCATCCAGTCCTTCGGCTCAATCTTGACGCCGGCGTCAATGCGGGCCTGGAACTCGCGTTCCTGCTCGCTCATGTCTTCCTGCGTGCGGACTTTCTGCAGGCCGGTATCGACCATTTGTGCGTACATGGCGGTTCTCCCAACGAGTATTCGGCCATGATACGATACAAAAAACTGAATGTACACAGAAAATTTGACTCATATCATTTCTGAGTATCAGGTCTCCGTGGTATACTTGCCCGTTATGAAACGGCTGACCACCAACGAATGGATTGCGCAATTTCTCGCGACCGATCCGCCGCGCGCCAAATCGCTGGTGATGACGATCTTCGGCGACGCCATCGCCCCGCATGGCGGGCGTGTGTGGCTGGGCAGCCTGATCGAATTGGTGGAGCCCTTCGGCATCAGCGACCGGCTGGTGCGCACCAGCGTGTTCCGCCTGGCGCAGGAAGGCTGGCTGCACGCCAGCCGCGACGGACGGCGCAGCGCGTATGAGATCGAGCCGGGCGCCCTGTCCCGCTTCGAGCGCGCCAACCACCGCATCTACGCCCCGCTGGACGCGCACTGGAACGGCGCCTGGACGCTCTTGATTTCCGGCGCGGCCGACCTGCCCGCGCCGCAGCGCGCCCAGGTGCGCAAGGAACTGCTGTGGGAGGGCTATACACAGGTCGCGCCCGGGGTGCTGGGTCACCCGGCCTCGAACGCGGAGATCCTGGAAGACATCCTCACCCGCACCGGCACGCGCGGCAAGCTGGTGGTGTGCACGGCGAGCGAGCTGCCGGGCGTGTCGACCAGGCCGCTACGCGACCTGGTGCAGGACGGCTGGGACCTCGCGCCCGTGATCGCCGCCTACCAGCACTTCGTGGAGGTGTTCGCGCCGCTGCAGGCCTTGCTGGACAAGGGCGCCGCCCTGTCGCCGGAAGAAGCCTTCCTCGTACGCACGTTGCTGATCCATGCCTACCGCCGCGTGCAGCTGCACGACCCGATGCTGCCGGTGGAGCTGCTGCCCGAGCCCTGGCCCGGCAAGCAAGCCTACGAGCTCGCGCGCACGATCTACCGCTACAGCTTCGGCCGCGCCGAAGAGCACATCATGCAAACGATGGGCCGGGAAGACCCGCAGGTCCCGCCCGCCCCCGCCCCCTTCTTCGAGCGCTTCGGCGGCCTGTCCTAAACCAGGGTCAGATCGCCCATTGCACAAAAACTTCCACGCTAGGAAACTGAGCCGCCGTCCCCGCCACCGGCCGCTTCATGTTCGCGGATGATGCGCGCAACAGTATTGCGCGATAGGCCGAAATGACGGGCAATCTCCGCCATGGAGTAACAGCCTGATGCATACGCCTCGATGATTGCTTTGCTGCGGTCTCTGATGTTTTCCAGGCGTTGCGCAATCGGCGGCGCGAGCGCTTGCCGTTGCTGGCGGGCGATCTCACGTGATTGCAGCACCTTGTCCTTGTGCGTAGCGCTTTGCGCGAGCGGCACGTTTCCCAGGCAGATTTGATGCTTCACCTCGTCCAACGGTCGCTTCGCCGCGAGTCCGTCTCGGATGAATTCAACGTAAGCGCCGCGGGCCCTGGTCGCATCCTCGCTAAAACACGCAAGCAGATAAGTGGCGTCGAACCATGGCGGACTGTCTTCATCTCCGAGCAGGATTCTATGGCTACTCCAGGGCCACGCGTCAGCGGTCTCCACCAGCTTGGCACGGACCGGATTGAGGACGATGTAGCGCGCCAATTCCATGAGATAGCGGTCCTTTTCACACAAAATCGCGCCGTACCTGCCTTGAAAGACATGGCCCACGAGGTTGTGACGACGGTTGTACGCTTGCGAATAGACGCTGTTTAGCTGTTGCATCCCGGTCGAGAGGCGGCCACGCTCGGTCTCCACCAGCAAATGGTAATGATTTCCCATGAGGCAGTATGCGTGCACCGCGAAGTGGAAACGCGCGCAGACCTCAGCGAGGGTATCCAGCCATAGCGTGCGATCAGCATCGTCGCGATAAATCGACCCACGCCTGTCACCGCGTGCGGTGACATGATAAAAGGCGCCTGGATATTCGATTCGGAGAGGGCGAACCATCCCAAGACTCTAATCCGGAATACCAACTTCGGATTGGGCTGGAACAAGCGAGCGCGTTCACGTCCACTGATTAGCGAAGTGCATCTTTTTGTGCAATGGGCGATCTGACCCTGGTTTATTTGCGGGCGTGGGGGAGGGCGTCCCAGAGGCGCTCGGCTAGCTCGGGGTGGGCGGCGTAGTAGTTGTCGGCGACCGCGACGTAATACGTCTCCACGCTGAAGGGCTGCGGCAGGGGTTCGATCCGCGCGGCCAGGACGGGATCAGCCAGCGCCAGGCGGACCTCCGCTTCCAGCGCCACCACGGCGCCGCCGCGGCCGGCCAGCAGCTTGGCCAGGTTGTCCGGCAGACTCTTGCCGCTCGCGTCGAAGGCGATGGCGCGCTTGGTCAGCAGCTCCAGCAGCAGCAAATTGGTGGAGCCGACCAGCACCGGCCGATCCAGTCCGCTGAAGCGCTCGCCGTCCCACGCCACCGCCTCCCCTTTTCGACGCAGAACCACGGAACGCAACTGAATCACCCCGCGCGCGGGATCGATGGCGCCATGGCGCTGCGGGTAGCGCGCGTTGGGCAGTTCGGCGGGCAGATAAGGCGTGAGCGGAAACGCGTCCGCCACGCCGTTGCGGATATCGACCCGGCAGCGCGCCAGCGGCGCGGAATAGAACACGAGCTCGATGCCGGCCTGAGCGGCGGCGCGCGCCAGGATGCGGTCGACGATCCCGTCGCGGGCCGCCGTCATGAGGGGAGGATGGGGCCGCACGTCGGTGCACACGCGCAGCGAATCGGCCGCGCCGCAAGGCACGGCCGCAATCAAGTACAACAGAACCAACATCAGCAGCGCAGGCATGGCGTCCCCCGGGTTGGACGCCATTGTAGCGCTACCGTTCAGCGATGAGCGACCTTGCCGGAAACTTCAACGAGCTGCACCTGCATCTTCTCCAGCGCCGCCACTTGCGCCATGCCCTGGTCCAGGATCATGTTCACAAAACCCAGCTCCGCCGGCGTGGTCCAGCCGGGGTTGTGGATGATCTTCAGAAGTTCCTGCAAGGTGGTACCTCGGCCCAGGTGGGCCAGGGCGTCGGACAGCGCGCTGATTTTTTTATCCAGTTCACGCACGTGGGCGTGGTCGCCGTGAAAGTCATGTTCCATGATAAGTCTCCCTGTCGGAGCGGCGTTGAAGGATGGCCGCACGTGCTCCGTGCATGCGGCCAGGGCCGGAAATCAGCCCGGCACGAGCGTACGCCTTTTGCGCCGACACAGGCGCACACGGGGTACAATCCCGCGTTTTCATCCCACCCCTGCATACCATGTCCATCAAAATCAGCAGCCAGTTCGACGCCGGCGCGATCGAGGTGGTCCGCGCCACAAGCCCGGACCAGATCGACCTGAACATCCGCAAGGACTCCCACGCGGACTTCACCCAGTGGTTCTACTTCCGCCTGCAAGGCGCGCAAGGCCAGGCCTGCACCCTGCGCTTCCTCAACGCCGGCAAGGCCGCCTATCCGAAGGGCTGGGAAGGCTACCAGGCCGTCGCCAGCTACGACCGCATCACCTGGTTCCGGGTGCCCACCAGCTTCGACGGCAGCGTGATGACCATCGAGCACACGCCGGCGATGGACAGCATGTACTTCGCCTACTTCGAACCGTATTCGTGGGAGCGCCACCTGGAGCTGATCGACCGCGCGCAGCAGTCCGAGCACGTGCGCCTGCAGGACCTGGGCAGCACGGTGGATGGCCGCGACCTGAACCTGCTGGTGATCGGCGACGAGAACGCGCCGAAGAAGGTGTGGGTCATCGCGCGCCAGCACCCGGGCGAGACGATGGCCGAGTGGTTCGTGGAAGGCATGCTCGACGCCCTGCTCGATCCGAGCCACGCGTTCGGCCGCCAGCTCCTGAAGGACGCCGTGTTCTACGTGGTGCCGAACATGAACCCGGACGGCTCCGTGCGCGGCAACCTGCGCACCAACGCGGCCGGCGCGAACCTGAACCGCGAGTGGGTGTCGCCGTCGCTGGAGCGCAGCCCCGAGGTCTTCCTGGTCAAGCAGAAGATGCAGCAGACCGGCTGCGACCTGTTCCTCGACGTGCACGGCGACGAAGGCCTGCCCTACGTGTTCACGGCCGGCAGCGGCGCCCTGCCCTCCTTCACGCCGGAACATGCCGCGCGCGAACAGCGCTTCCAGCAGGACCTGATGGTGGCCAGCCCCGACTTCCAGATGGAGTTCGGTTACCCCGAGGAGCCGTACACCGATGAAGTGCTGACCATGGGCTCGCCCCACGTGAGCCACATGTTCGGCTGCCTGTCGCTGACCCTGGAGATGCCGTTCAAGGACAACGCGAACGACCCCGATCCGGTCTCCGGCTGGGACGGCGCGCGCAGCGCCCGCCTCGGCGCGGCTGCGCTGCAGCCGATGCTGCGCGCCCTGCGCGGCGCGTAAGTTTCGCGTCAGTTTTTTCGCAGTCGCACAACGGCGGCGCAGCCCTATTCCCGGGGCTGCGCCGCTTGTATTTTTGACCTAGCGCAAGGTTTTGCTGCACCTGCACACCTAGACTTTCGAGGCAGATCAACAACGAAAGTCGAAACCATGAAATCCGCAGCAATCCTCGCAGTCCTCGCCGCAAGCGCCTTCGTCACCACCCACGCCGTCGCCCAGGAATCGCCCTGGCTGGTGCGTGCCCGCGCCGTGAACATCTCCCCGGCCAACAATTCCGATCCGGTCGGCGGCACTGGCGCCTCGGACCGCATCACCGTCTCGTCCAAGACCATTCCCGAAGTCGACATCAGCTACTTCCTGACCAAGAACTGGGCCGCTGAGCTGATCCTGACCTATCCGCAGAAGCACGACGTGCGTCTCGATGGCGCCAACATCGGCACCTTCAAGCACCTGCCGCCGACCCTGACCGCGCAATACCACTTCGCGCCGGACAGCCAATTCAGCCCCTACCTGGGCGCGGGCGTGAACTTCACCAACATCTCGAGCGTGAACCTGCTGAACGGCGCGGGCTCGCTGGAGCACCATAGCTGGGGCCTGGCCGTGCAAGCCGGCGTGGACTTCAAGCTGGACAAGAACTGGTCCATCAACGTGGACGTGAAGAAGGCGCAGATCCGCAGTGACGTCGCCATCAGCGGCGCCAAGGTCAGCGCGGTGCAGGTCGACCCGTGGCTGTTCGGCGTCGGCGTCGGCTACCGCTTCTAAAGCTGGAGATCCGTCATCCCCGCGAAAGCGGGGACCCCTGCGCGTTTGAAGGTCAAAAGCCCTGCCAGGGGCCCCCGCGTGCGCGGGGGTGACGGCTATTGATTTACTTCCCGCGGGTAGCGTTGATCAGATAGTTCTGCATCGTCGCCTCGGCCACCTGGAACCAGGTGTTCTGCTCGGTGCGGAAGCGCTTCCACGGCTCGTAGATCTTCCGGAACTTGGCGTTCTTCTTGGCTTCCTCCTCGTAGATGTCGCTGGCGGCCTTGAAACCGGCATCCAGGATGTCCTTCGAGTAGTAGCGCAGCTTGGCGCCGTTCTTCATCAGGCGGGCCAGCGCGGTCGGATTCAGGAAGTCGTAATCGGCCTGCATGTAGACGTGGGCTTCATACGACGCGGTCTCGATCGCGGCCTGGTACTCCTTCGGCAGCTTCTCGAACTCCTTCATGTTGATGTAGAAGGACAGCTGCGGGCCCGGCTCCCACCAGCCCGGCGCGTAGTAGTAGGGCGCGACCTTGTACAGGCCGATCTTCTCGTCGTCGAACGGGCCGACCCATTCGGCCGCGTCGATCGTGCCTTTTTCCAGGGCCGGATAAATGTCCGAGCCGGCCAGCTGCTGCGGCACCACGCCCAGGCGCTCCATCACCTTGCCGGACAGGCCGGGGATGCGCATCTTCACGCCCTTCAGGTCGTGCAGGGACTTGATCTCCTTGCGGAACCAGCCGCCCATCTGGGTGCCGGTGTTACCGCCCATAAAGTTGATGATGTTGTAGTCCTTGAAGAACTCGCGGGTCGCTTCGCGGCCGCCGCCGCGCTCCCACCACGCCGTCTGCTGGCGCGAGGTCAGGCCGAAAGGCAGTGCGCAGTCGAAGGCGAAGGCCGGATCCTTGCCGACGTAGTAGTAGCCGGCGGTATGGCCCATCTCCACCGTGCCGGCCTGCACCGCATCCACCACCTGCAGCGGCGGGACGATCTCGCCGGCGGCGAAGACGCGGATGTTGAAGCGGCCGCCGGTCAGCGCGGACACGCGCTTGGCGAAGCGCTCGCCCGCGCCGAAGATGGTTTCCAGGTTCTTGGGGAAGCTGCTGGCCAGGCGCCAATTGATGGCCGGGAGGGACTGTGCTACTGCCGGTGCTGCCACTGCGCCGACCGCGGCGCCCGCCGCGGCCTTCTTCAGGAAAGAACGACGTTCCATGAGCTGTGTCTCCGTGTGGATGATTGGACTATTGCCGGACTAGTTTATTGCTCGGCAAGAATCCATGCAACACACTTCAACGTTCAGCTGCCCGCCACCACCATGTTTTCGATGAGAATGGACCCGGTTTCCTTGTTTCCACGGATCAGGGTGTCGTTACCGATGGCGACGATCTGCTCGAACATGGTCTTCATGTTGCCGGCGATGGTGATTTCCTCCACCGGGTATTGAATTACCCCATTTTCCACCCAATAGCCGGCGGCGCCGCGCGAATAGTCGCCGGTGACGTAGTTGGTGCCCTGGCCCATCAGCTCCGTGACCAGCAGGCCACGGTCCATCTTGCGCAGCATGGCGGCGAAATCGTCGCCTTTCTTGGTCAGCCTGGACGTGAGCGCCAGGTTGTGCGAGCCGCCCGCGTTGCCGGTGGTCTGCATACCCAGCTTGCGCGCCGAGTAGGACGAAAGGAAGTAGCCCTGCACCACGCCGTCGCGCACCACGTCCCGCTTCACGGTGCGCACGCCCTCCTCGTCGAACGGGGCCGAACCGACGCCGCCCACGATGTGCGGGTCCTCGACGATCTGCACGTGCTTGGGGAACACCTGCTGGCCGAGCGAATCGAGCAGGAAGGACGACTTGCGGTACAGCGAGCCGCCCGAAGTGGCCTGGACGAAGGCGCCCAGCAGCCCAGCCGCCAGCGGTGCCTCGAACAGCACCGGGCAGGTGCGCGTGTCGAGCTTGCGCGCGTGCAGGCGCGCCAGGGCGCGCTGGGCGGCGTAGCGGCCGACCGCTTCCGGCACGCCCATCTTGCCCGGGTCGCGCGCGGAGGTGTACCAGTCGTCGCGCTGCATGTGGGCGCCGCGGCCGGCGATCGGCGCCACCGACAGGGTGTGGCGCGAGAACGGGTAGCCGCCCATGAAGCCGCGCGAGTTGGCCGCCACGAAGTGCGACTGCTGCACGTAGACGCTGGCGCCCTCGCTGTTGGTGATCATCTTGTCGACCGCGAAGGCGGCGTCTTCGGTGCGCTTGGCGAGCTCCACCGCCTCCTCGGCCGTGATGGTCCAGGGGTAGAACAGCTTCAGGTCGCGCGGATGGCGCTCCAGCATGTCGGCGTCGGCCAGGCCGGCGCAGGGGTCCTCGGCCGTGAAACGGGCGATATTGTAGGCGGCGTCGACCGCGGCGCGCAGGGATTCGGGCGAAAAGTCCGAGGTGCTGGCGTTGCCGCGCTTCTGGCCCAGGTAGACCGTCACGCCCAGGCCCTTGTCCTTGTTCTGCTCGATCGTCTCGACGTTGCCGCGCCGGACCGAGACCGACAGGCCGGAGCCCTCGCTGATCTCCACCGCCGCATCGCTCGCTCCCTTGTCCCGCGCGTAAGCGAGCACATCCTGCGCGAAGCTGCGCAGCTGGTCCTGGGTGAGGCTGAAAACGGTGTCGCTCATAGGGTGTTTTGGTGGGCTGGCCTGTAAAGCGGGTATCATAGCAGCCGTTGACAGATTTTACCGATTGCACCTCTCCAATCGGACTCCCTACCATGCCAAATCCTAACCGCGGATCGTGCGGCTTCCAGTCGTCCGAGTTCGAACAGGAATACGAACGTCCCTCCAAGTCCGAGATGAAGCGCCAGAGCGACGCGCTCCAGAAGCTCGGCGAAGAGCTGGTCGACCAGCCGCGCGACCGCGTCAAGCGGGTGCCGATGCCGGACGACCTGCGCGACGCCATCCTCATGTGCCAGACCATCAAGGACCACGGCGGCCGCCGCCGTCAGCTCCAGTTCGTCGGCAAGAAGATGCGCAGCCTGGACCCGGAGGAAGTGGCGGCCATCCAGCGCACCATCGAGGGCTGGCGCGGCGCGTCGAAGGCCGAGACGGCCGCCCTGCACGCCATCGAGCGCAAGCGCGAGAAGCTGCTGGCCGACGACCAGGCGCTCACCGCGCTGCTGGCCGAGCATCCGGACCTGGACGCGCAGCAGCTGCGCACCCTGATCCGCAACGCGCGCAAGGAGCAGGCGGAGAACAAGCCGCCCAAAGCCTACCGCGAGATCTTCCAGCTGCTCAAAAGCCTGGCCCCGGCGGCGCCGGAACCGGAACCGGAAGAGGAAGCCGATGACGAGTGAGATCGTGATCGGGCTGGTGTCGGTCTCGGACCGCGCCAGCGGCGGCGTGTATGAGGACCAGGGCATTCCCGCCCTGCGCGACTGGCTCGCCGGCGCCCTGACCACCCCGTTCCGGGTCGAGGCCCGCTTGATCCCGGACGAACGCGCGGCCATCGAGGCTGCTTTGGTCGAACTGGTCGACACGGCGCGCTGCCACCTGGTGCTTACCACCGGGGGCACCGGACCGGCACGGCGCGACGTCACCCCCGAAGCCACGCTGGCCATCGGCACCAAGGAGATGCCGGGCTTCGGCGAGCAGATGCGCCAGGTGAGCCTGCACTTCGTACCGACCGCGATCCTGTCGCGCCAGGTCGCCGTGATCCGCGAAACGCCCGACCACGCGGCCCTGATCCTGAACCTGCCCGGCCAGCCCAAGGCCATCAAGGAAACCCTGGAAGGCCTGAAGGACGCGGACGGCAAGCAGCTGGTCGGCGGCGTGTTCGCGGCCGTCCCCTACTGCATCGACCTGATCGGCGGGCCGTACATCGAGACCGATCCGGCCGTGTGCCGGGCTTTCCGTCCCAAGTCGGCCCAGCGCCCGGCGCAAGGAGCAGCATGAGCACCCTACTCGACCACATCGAAATCGAAACCCAGCCGAACCCGCAGGTATCGGTGATCTGGCTGCACGGCCTGGGCGCGGACGGCAACGACTTCGTGCCGATCGTGCGCGAGCTGGATTTGTCCGGCCTGCCCGGCATCCGCTTCATCTTCCCGCACGCGCCGACCATGCCGGTGACGATCAACGGCGGCTACATCATGCGCGCCTGGTACGACATCCGCGGCACGGAGCTGATGCGCCAGGAGGACGAAGGCGGTCTGCGCGCGTCGCAAAAGCTGGTGGAAGCCTTCATCGCCAACGAGAAGGCGCGCGGCATTCCCGCGCAGCGCATCGTGCTGGCCGGCTTCTCGCAAGGCTGCGCGATGACCCTGCAGGCGGGCTTGCGCCATCCGGAGCCGCTGGCGGGCATGCTGTGCCTGTCCGGCTACCTGCCGCTGTCGGCCCAGGTGCAAGCGGAGCGCAGCGCGGTGAGCACGCAGACGCCGATCTTCATGGCCCACGGCACGATGGACCCGGTGGTCCCGCACGCGCGCGCCACCGCCTCGCGCGACATGCTGCGCGCCATGGGCTACCAGATCGAATGGCACGACTACCCGATGCCGCACTCGGTCTGCGGCGAGGAAGTCGACGACATCTCCGCCTGGCTGCGCAAGATTCTCTCAACTTAATCGTCAGATCCGCGGCAACGGGGCGGCGGCTGATGGGGGCGCGGGCGTATGGGCTGCATTCATGACCATCGCTAGGAAACTGTAGTAACCGTTTATACCGATCAGGTCAACCACGCCCTGCTCTCCGAACAGCTCGACCGCCAGCGCCCAGGTCGCGTCCGACACCTGCCGGTTGTCGTTCAGCTCCTCGCAGAAATCGTAGATGGCCGCTTCGTCGTCCGCCATGCGCGCCGGCCGCTTGCCCGCGGCGATCGCGTCGATCAGGTCCTGGCCGATGCCCGCCTCCAGCGCGATCGGCGCGTGGATCGCCCACTCCACCTGCTGGTCCCATTCGCGCGCGACGATCAGGATCGCCAGCTCCGTCAGCCGCACCCCGATCGCGCTGCGATAGCGCAGGTACTCGCCCATGCGCTGCGCATACTCCATCAGTTCGGGGCTGCGCAGCAGCGGCACGAACGGCGCCACCAGGGCGCCGCGCGGCCCGGACACCACGCCGCGCACCGCGGCGCGCTGGGCGTCGGTGAGCACATGCTCGGACAAGGGTGGCAGACGATCGCGGTTCATGGCGCGACCTTACCGCGCCTGCGTCACGCCGGTCAATAGCGCGTCCCACCGTTTGCGCTGGCACAAGGCGCGCACCGGAAGATCGCCTATCGTGCGGGTTTCCGCCGCCGACCAGGAGAAAGCATGAGCCGCGTCATCCACCGCAACCTGCGCCAGGTTCCGCCCCTGGCCGTGGCCGCCGAAGGCATCACGATCGTCGATGCCGACGGCCGCCGTTACCTCGATGCGAGCGGCGGCGCCGCAGTGTCCGCGCTCGGCCACGGCCACCCGGACGTGCTGGCCGCCCTGCACCGCCAGGCGGACCGCCTCGCTTACGCCCACACCTCCTTCTTCACCACCGCGGCGGCGGAGGAGCTGGCGCGGCGCCTGGGCCGGGCGGCCCCGGGTGGCGACAGCGAGGTGTATTTCGTCTCCGGCGGCTCGGAAGCGGTGGAGACGGCGCTCAAGTTCGCCCGCCAGTACTTCCTCGAGATCGGCCAGCCCCACCGCACCCGGTTCCTGGCGCGGCGCCAGAGCTACCATGGCAACACGCTGGGCGCGCTGGCCGTGGGCGGCAACGAGTGGCGCAAGCAGCCGTTCGCGCCCCTGCTTGCGGACACGCTGCGCGTGGCGCCCTGCTACGAATACCGCGAGCGCGGCGAAGACCAGCCGCTGGACGCCTACACCGGCCAGCTCCTGAAGGAAATCGAAGACACCATCGTGCAGGCCGGCGCCGGCACCATCATCGCCTTCGTGGCCGAGCCGGTGGTGGGTGCGACCGGCGGGGCCATCCCGCCCACGCCCGGCTACTTCCGCGGGGTGCGCGCCCTGTGCGACCGCTACGGCCTCCTGTTCATCGCCGACGAGGTGATGTGCGGGATGGGCCGCTGCGGCACGCTGTTCGCGATCGAGCAGGATGGCGTGGCGCCGGACATCGTCACGGTGGCCAAGGGCCTGGGCGCGGGTTACCAGCCGATCGGCGCGGTGCTGGTACGGCGCGCGCTGGTCGGCGCGATCCGCCTGCGCAGCGGCGCTTTCCAGCACGGACACACCTATGTCGGCCATCCGGTGGCGGCCGCCGCCGCGCTGGCGGTGCAGGAGGTGATCGAGCGGGACCGGCTGCTCGATGCGGTGCAGGCGCGCGGGGCGGAACTGCGCGCGCTGCTGCGCGCCACTTTCGCCGGCCATCCGCACGTGGGCGACATCCGCGGGCGCGGCCTGCTGCTCGGGATCGAACTGGTGGAGGACCGGGTCAGCAAGCGGCCGTTCCCGCCCGCGCGCAAGCTGCACGCGGCGGTCAAGCAGGCCGCCTTCGATGCTGGCCTCCTGGTCTATCCGATGGGCGGCACCATCGATGGCGAGCGGGGCGACCACATCCTGCTGGCGCCGCCGTTCATCACCAGCCCGGCGGAACTGGAGGAGATCGTCGAGCGGCTGGCGGAGGCGCTCGACACGGCACTCGCTCAGCCGGCGTAGGCCACCGCTTCCTGCTGCTGCTCGCCGAGGCCGGCGATACCGAGACGCAGCCGGTCGCCGCGTTTGAGGAAGCGCTTGCGCGCCATGCCCACGCCGGGCGGGGTCCCGGTGGCGATGATGTCGCCCGGCTCCAGCGTCATGAAGCGCGAGACGTAACTCACGATTTGCGCCACCGTGAAGATCATGGTCCCGGTGTTCCCGGTCTGCATGCGCTTGCCGTTCAATTCGAGGTAGAGGTCCAGGTCCTGCACGTCGTAGATCTCGTCCGGCGTCACCAGCCAGGGTCCGACCGGGCCGAAGGTGTCGCAACCCTTGCCCTTGTCCCACTGGGTGCCGCGCTCGAACTGGAAAGCGCGCTCGGACACGTCGTTCACCACGCAGTAGCCGGCCACGTGACGCAGGGCGTCCGCTTCCGCCACATAACGGGCGCGGGCGCCGATGACGACGCCCAGCTCCACTTCCCAATCGGTCTTCTTCGAGCCCTGCGGCAGCATGATGGCGTCGTCCGGGCCGGACAGGCAGCTGGTCGCCTTCATGAACATGATCGGCTCCGCCGGCAGCGGCAGCCCCGATTCGGCGGCGTGGTCGGCGTAATTGAGACCGATCCCGATGAACTTGCCGACGCCCTTGACCGGGACTCCCAGCCGCGGCGTGCCACGCACCAGCGGCAAGGTCTTGGGATCGAGCTTGGCCAGCTTGCGCAGGTTCTTCGGATCGAGCTGGGAAGCGTCGAGGTCGGGGATCACGGAGGACAGGTCGCGCAGGCGGCCTTCCTCATCCAGCATTCCCGGTTTTTCCTTTCCCGGGCGGCCGTAGCGGAGCAGTCTCATGGTGTTCGTCGGAGCGGTTGGAAGCGAGCACGCATTGTACAAGCCCCGGCAGCTGCACGGCGATCAGGGCGGCGAAGGCAAGCCGGTAGGCCGGCACCGGATAATGCCCGCCGCCGTCGGGCGTCCAGCACGCCAGGACCAGGCCGAAGCCCGCCTGCAGCGCGAACGCGGCGACGAAGATGAGAAGATTGAGGCAGGTGGCCGCCCGCCCCGTCAATTCGCGCGGCATGCCCTGGGCGACGATGGTGTACTCGATGCCGGTCACGCTGCCCGCCAGCGTGAACAACACCGGCAGCGTCTGCAGCGACGGGCGGTAGCCGATCATGAACGCGGTCTGCACCAGAAGGAACAGCGTGATGCCCGCGACCGCGACGCCGCGCGGCGCCAGCCCATGCCGGCCTGCCCACTCGGTCACCATCCCGACCGCGAGCGCGCCGAACACCACGGCCGCCATCGACAAATACAGCAGATAGGCGATGGCGCCTTCGCTGAAGCGGCCGACGTCGGCCAGCCAGCGCCCCAGCCACATGCCCTGCAGCGCGAAGAACACCGCGTGCGGCAGCAGCACCAGCGACACCGTGCGCCGGAACACAGGGTGCCCCAGGATCAGGCGCAGCGTGGCCGCGTCGAGCGGCGCGCCGGAGCGCGCCCGCGCCGTGCGCGGCGCGGCGGACCACACCAGGGCGGCGGCGGCCAGCAGCAGGCCCGCCAGCAGCACGAACACGCCGCGCCAGCCGTACCAGGCGGCGGCCGCGCGCACCGGCAGGATGGCGGCCGCCGCGCCCAGGCCGCCGGCGGCGATCAGGCAGCCGTTCCAGGACGGCAGCCGCTCCGGCCGCGCGCCGGCCGCCAGCGCCTTCACGCCCGCCATGAAGCTGGCGCCCATACCCAGACCGATCAGGAAGCGCGCCCCGGCCAGCGCGGCGAAGCCCTGGCCTGCCGCGAACAGGGCCGCGCCGCCGGCCGCCAGCAGAAGGAGGCTCCCCTGCACCCGGCGCGGCCCATAGCGGTCCAGCGCCAGCCCGACCGGCAGCTGGGCCAGCGCGAAGGCGCCGAAGAACACGCTGGTCAAAAGGCCCAGCTGGTCCGGCGTGAGCGCCAGTTCGGCGATGAACCGCGGCGCCAGCACGGCGTTCGCATTGCGCAGCAAGGCGGACAGGAAGTGGCCGCAGGCGTACGGCAGGAACACGCACCAGAACAGGCGCGGGCGCGGCTCCATGACGCTCAGGCCACCAGCTGGGGCACGAGCGGAATCACGCGTGCCTGCGGCGGCGCAGTTTCGCTCTCGAAGAAGAAACGCGGCTGGCCGAAGGCGGGGACCAGCTCATCGAGCCAGGTGGCGTGCGGATCGAACCGGGCGTAGAACGGCTTGCGCACCCAGTCGGGATTGCGGGCCTGCAGGAACTGCAGCGCGAACAGCTTCTCGCCGCCGAGGTCGACCACGCCGTCGATCAGCACCTTGCCGGGAAAGGCGCTCATGGACGGTCCGCGCACCGTGCGGGCGAGGCCGGACACACGCGCATAGGCGGCGCGAAACACTTCGTGCGCGCGCGCCAGCAGCAGCGCGAAATAGGCGCGCGGCCCGGTGTCGCGCTCGACGAACATATAGTAGGGGATGGCGCCGAGACGCACGCCGGTGGTCCACAACTCGGCCCAGCTGGACGGATCCTCGTTGACGTGGCGGATCAGGGGGCCCTGCATGCGCAGCGTCGCGCCGGTGCCGACGATGCGCTTGACGGCCAGCTGCGCGATCGGCTGGCGCAATTCGGCCGCATGACTGTAGTGGCCCATCACGGCCAGGTTGCGGCCCGCGGCGACCACCCGCTCGAACAGGCGCAGCAGGTCGTCGGCGTCGCGCTCGGCGACGTAGCGCTGCGGCCAGTAGGCCACGGACTTAGTGCCGATGCGGATGTTCTGGACGTGCGACAGGTCCGCCGCCAGCAGGGGTTCGATGACCTGCTCCAGCGAGCGCGTGTTCATCACCATCGGATCGCCGCCGGTGATCAGGACGTCGCTGATCTCGGGATGACGGCGCAGGTAGGCCACCAGCTGCGCCGTGTCGCGCGCGTCGATCTTGAAGTCCTCCATGCCGGTGAATTGCGGCCAGCGGAAGCAGAAGGTGCAATAGGCATGGCAGGTCTGGCCCGCGCTCGGGAAAAACAGCACTGTCTCGCGGTACTTGCGCTGCAGTCCGCGCAGGGGCTGGCCGTTCAGCTCCGGCACATTGTGGGTGAGCTGGCCCGCCGGGTGCGGATTCATGCGCATGCGGATCGCGTGCACCAGCGGCGCCAGCTCGGCGTCGGTGGCGCCGGCCAGGACCAGGTCGCGCAGGCGCACATAGTCGGAGGCCGGCAGCATCTCGCGCACCGGAAAGGTCAGGCGGAAGATGGGGTCGTCCGGCACCCGGTCCCAGTCGATCAGGCCGAGCACGTAGGGGTTGGTGCGGAACGGCAGCACGCGGCCCACCACCTGCACCGCTTCGCGCAGCTCCGGCGCCAGCAGCGGCCACTGGGGAGCCTGCGCGATGGACTGGCGCGTATAGGGCTTGTACTTCGCAGCGAGCGTTTCGTCTTGCACGGCGGCCTCCACAAGAGTTAGGAATCGGGAAGCTCATGGTAGGAAACCAGGGTGGTTTTCAGTTGCCGAAACTCAACGGATGCCATGAGGCAATTCAAACGTGCCGAGGCTTGCTTGTGCCAACGCAAGCTGCCACTCATTCGCATAGGCAAGATTTCAGATAGGAATTTTTCCTCAAGGAGCCAGCCATGAAACGCCTCGTAGCCGTCCTCGCCCTCGCCCTCGCCGCCGGCGCCGCCCTGGGCGCGCCCGAACCGAACGAAAAAGACGCCATCGCCATGGCCGAACGCGGCGCGGCCTTCCTGCGCGCGAACGGCAAGGACGCGTTCATGAAGCGCATCAGCGAGCGCGATCCCCAATTCGTGCAAGGCTCGCTGTACGTCGACATCCGCGACCTCAAGAGCGGGGTCGTGCTGGCCCATCCGATCAATCCGACCATCGTCGGCAAAGACCTGATCGACGTGCCCGACGCGCACGGCAAGAAGTACCGCCGCGAGATCGTCGAACTGGCCCAGAAGCAGGGCAAGGGCTGGGTCGACTACATGTACCGCAACCCGGAAAGCGGCAAGATCGAGCCGAAGACCACCTACATCCTGCGCGTGAACGACGTCGTGCTGGAAGCGGGCATCTACAAGAAGTAGGCCGGCCATGCTGAGCAAACTGCGGATCGGCCCCAAGCTGCTGCTGGCGCCCGGGCTGGTGCTGGCGCTGCTGCTGGTGCTGGCCGGGGCGGCCCAGGTGGGCATGCTGCGCCAGAATGCCTCGCTCGAGCACATCGTCGAGGTGCGGGTGGCACGGGTGCAGGCTGCCGCCGCCGCCGCCGCCGAGGCGCGCCAGGCCCATGCCGACATCTACCGTTTGCTGGCCTGGACCAACGGCAGCTTCGCGCCCCAGCGCATCGCGGCGCTGACCCAGGCGCTGCGCGCGCGCCACGGGGAACTGGCGCGCCAGCTGGAGGCGCTGCCAAGCGGCACGGCGCCGGACGAGCGCGCCCTGGTCGACGCCTCGGCCGCGGCCCTGGCCCTGTATCGCAAGCGGGTGCAGGAGACGATCGAGATGGCCCAGGTGGACGTGTCGATCGCCGCCAATGCGATGCAGGGCGCGGACGCGCAATTCGAGGTACTGGGGCGCGACCTCGGCCAGCTCGCGCGGCTGGAAAAGACACTGTCCGAGCGTGCCTACGCCGCCGCGCGCGCCGACTTCCAGCGCCTGTCGCTGACCATGACGGTCCTGGTGGCGATGTCGATCGGCCTGTCGCTGACCGTGACGGTGCTGGTACGGCGCGCCATGCTGGCCGACATCCGCGCCATCGGCGGGGTGGTGGAGGAACTGGCCGCCGGACGCCTCACGGCGGTGGCCGCGCGCGCGGGCCGCGACGAGATCGCGGACACCTCGCGCGCCCTGGACCGCACCATCGGCACCCTGAACCACACCCTGCGCACCATCGACGCCTCGGTGCAGTCGATCGACACCGCCTCGCGCGAGATCGCCAGCGGCAACCTCGACCTGTCCGCGCGCACCGAGCTGCAGGCCGGCTCGCTGCAGGAGACGGCGAGCGCCGTGCAGACCCTGACCGGGGCCGTGAGCGCCACCGCGGCCAACGCGCGCGACGCCAGCGCATTGGCGGCGGAAGCGGCCCAACTGGCCGACCAGGGCGGCAAGGCGGCGGCCCAGGCGGTGGCCACGATGGAGAGCATCCGCGTCAGCTCGCGCCGGGTGGCGGACATCATCGGCGTAATCGACGGGATCGCGTTCCAGACCAATATCCTGGCCCTGAACGCGGCGGTCGAGGCGGCGCGCGCCGGCGAGCAGGGACGCGGCTTCGCCGTGGTCGCGGCCGAGGTGCGCATGCTGGCCCAGCGCTCGGCTGCGGCGGCGCACGAGATCAAAAGCTTGATCGCCGCCTCGGTGACCGCCATCGACGGCGGCAGCGCCTCGGTGGACGAAGCGGGAGCCAGCATGGGGCGGATCGTGAGCGCGGTGCGCGAGGTGAACGACATCATCGGCCGCATCAGCGTGGCCAGCACGGAGCAGGCGGCCGGGATCGCGGACGTGAACCGCGCGGTCGGGCGGATGGACGACATGACCCAGCAGAACGCGGCGCTGGTGGAGCAGGCCGCGGCGGCGGCGGCCAGCCTGCATGAGCAGACCGCCAACCTGACCCGGGCCGTGGCGCGCTTCGAACTGGGGAAACGCGGGGGCGCCGCTGTCATTCCCGCGAAGGCGGGAATCGATGGACGCTTGTGCCGCCAGGCTCCGGTGTGACTGCAGTCAGCGAAACGGCCGGCTCACGAAGCGCGAGCCGGCCAGGCCGAAGCGCCACGGCACGTCGACCGCCTTCGAGATGCCGATGCGCGGCCCGGCCACCACCTCGACCCGGCCGCGGCGCGGCTGCAAGGCGAACGGCTCCTCCACCAGCGCGTGGCCGTTCAACAACCGCGTCACGCCCAGGGCCGCGCACAGCTTGCCCGGCCCGGAGCACAGCAGGCGCACGTCGTCCGTGCCGCGCCGCGTCCGCATCGCATCCAGTCCCTGCAGCGGCTCCAGCGCGCGGATCAGCACCCCGGCGCCGTGCCCGGCCTCGCGGCAGACGAAGTTGAGACACCAGTGGATGCCGTAGGACCGGTACACATAGGCGTGCCCGGGCGGGCCGAACATGGCGGCGTTGCGCTCCGTCGGACCGGCATACGCATGCGAAGCCGGGTCCTCGCGGTCGTAGGCCTCCACTTCCACGATGCGCCCGCCCACGCCGTCCACCAGCAGCGTCACCCCGATCAGGAGCGGCGCCACCTCCTCGGCCGGCCGGCTGAAATCGATACCCGCGATTCGTGCATGCATGGGGCCGATTCTACCGAAAGCGCAAACTTAACGTGCAGCAACAGGCGCGCTGGTTTATAGTGGGCATCCAAGCCAGCCTTTTCCCGTTTTCGTGCCATGAGTCCCGCCGCCCCGGCCGCCGCGCCGGCCGCTTCCGTCGAGGCGCTGATCAAGTCGATCCGCATTCCGCCCCGCCCCAGCCTGTTGATGAGCCTGCAAGAAGAACTGATGGCCGCGGACCCGGCGCCCGAGGCGATCGCGCGCATCATCGCCTGCGACGTCGGCATGGCGGGCGCCTTGCTCAAGCTGGCCAATTCCTCGTTCTACGGTGGGCGGCGCAAGGCCAAGTCGGTCGAACAAGCCATCCTTTTCCTCGGCATTAACCAGGTCGCGGCCCTGATGGCCGGCCTGCTGGCGCGCGAGGCGATCGGCGCCGACAACCCGGCCCTGGCCGGCTTCTGGGACCTGTCCTCGCGCCGCGCCCAGGCCATGGTCCACCTGTCGCGCCGGCTGGCGATCGGCGAACCGGACGTGGCCCACACCTTCGGCCTGTTCTGCGACACCGGCATTCCGCTGCTGATGGACCGCTTCCCGGCCGACTATCCGCACACGCTCACCCTGGCCTCGCAGGCCGAGGAGGAGGCGTTCACGGCGGTCGAGGACGCGCGCCACATGACCAGCCACGCCGCCATCGGCTGCCTGCTGGCCAAGAGCTGGGGTCTGGCATCCGACGTCTCCTGGTCCATCCTGCACCACCACGACTACGAGGTGATCGCCGACGAAGCGACGCCGCACGCGGTGCGGGCCCTGGTGGCGACCTCGGTGCTGGCCGAATGCGCGCTCGACAAATACCAGGGCCAGAGCCTGTCGCTGGAATGGAACAAAGGCGGCGCCCGGGCGCGCGCCTATCTCGGGCTGGACGAGGAAGACGCGGCCGATCTGCTGGACGAGTTGCTGGAATCTTTTCACAACGACAATTAACTTTGACAGCCGGTTGCAGGCGCACCATACTGTTTCTCAGAGGGGCGCCGCGCGCGTCCCCGCTTCCGGAGACGCATCATGAAAGCCCTGGCACTCGTCCTGTCCACCGCCCTGTTGCTGGGCGGCTGCTCCTCCACCGCACCGCTGACCGCCCCGCCCAACACCGCCGAGCTGATCGACGACGCACTGTTCCGGCAACCGGCCGAGAAGGTCGACGTGAGCGACCTGTTCGAAGTGACGCCAGCGATGAAGGACTTCATGCACACGGCGCGCTTTCGCAACTTCCTGCAGAACTATGGCCTGGACCAGGGCCTGGTCAACGCGCTGTACGATCCGGACACGCTCAAGATCGGCTACGACACCTCGATCACGACCAACGCCGCCGACACCTTCTCCCGGCGCGCCGGCAATTGCCTGAGCCTGGCCATCATGACGGCCTCGTTCGCCAAGGAACTTGGCTTGCGCACGTCATACCAGTACGTGATGATCGACGACACCTGGACCCGCTCCGGGCACCTGTACATGTCGAACATGCACGTCAACCTGGTGCTGGGCGTGAGCGAGTCCTCGGCCAATAGCTTCACCGCCCGGCCGGGCGACCTGATCGTCGACTTCCTGCCGGCCGAGGACGTGCGCGGCTTCAAGGTGAAGAAGATCAGCGAAGGCACCATCGTCGCCATGTACCTGAACAACAAGGCGGCCGAGGCCTTGTCCGCCGAGCGCATCGACGACGCCTACTGGTGGGCCCGCAAGGCGGTGCTGGAGCACCCCGACTTCATCACCGGCATGAACACCCTGGGCGTGATCTACGACCGCCGCCACGAGCCGCGCCTGGCCGAACGCGCCTTCCGCCTGGCGCTGGAACGCGAACCGAACAACCTGGTGGTGATGTACAACCTGCTCGGCCTGCTGCAGGGTGAAGGCCGCCACGAGGAAGCCAAGCTGCTGGCCGCGCGCGTGTCCAAGCTGCAGGAAGTGGCGCCCTTTTACTACTTCGAGCGGGGCATGACGGCGATGGAGGCCAAGGACTTCAAGACCGCCCAGGCCATGTTCCGCCGCGAAGTGGACCGCGCGCCCTACTACGACGAGTTCCACTACTGGCTGGCCGTGGCCAGCTACCGGCTGGGCGAACTGGATCTGGCGCAGAAGGAGCTGCAGCTGGCGCTCAAGAACAGCACCACGCCGGACGCCACCAACCAGTATTCGGCCAAGCTGAACCACATCCGCGCGATGCGCGGCAGCGATCAATAGGCCGGCGCGCAATCACTGCGGCTATCGCAGTCCCAAGCGGGCAACCGGCGCCATGCCGGGCCCGCATCTCCCTCTACTTCCCCATACATGCAAGCACCGCCACCTCGGCGGCTGCCGCATTCGCATGATTTCCCGCGTCCAGGCCGCGCAGATCGCTTCAAGCTTCGATAAAAGTCAGTTCCGAGCTCTGGCACTCGTGCAATGGTGATGCACTCACTGCCGCCTTGCGGCGATTCGCTTATAGGCTAAAATGTACACCATCCTCCACTACTTGGATTCTCGTGACAAAGACCCACCGCTCTCATGATGATGCCACTGCTGAGATGTTCCAGAAGGATCCGTCTTTGGCTGCAGACTATCTCAATGATGTACTCGCGACCGGTGATGAAGTGGATCTGATGATGGCGCTACGATATTTGAGCACTGCCTTCGGCGGCGTTCAGGAAATTGCGCTTCGGGCAAATGCGAACCCAAACACGATGTACCGCACCTTGTCAGAACAAGGCAACCCTTCGTTAAAGACGTTGCGAGCGATCCTGAGCTCGATGGGCTTACGCTTGGCAGTGCAGCCGATCACCGCGAGTGAAGACCGCGAATATGGCAAGGCATAAGATCACCAGTCCCACCAGCTCCCAGAATTTCTGCACGCAAGGACGCCACTATTCGGCATTATTCGTAGCCGATAATTCGCTTTACATCCGGATTGGTTTCTGAAATCAACAAGGTGATCCGTTGGCCGGTACGCAGTTCCCGGTCACTAGTACTCACTTCGTCAGTGAAATCTGAACCGTTGTACTGATATCGAAAATTGGCCGCCCATTTGCAGCCCTTGTAGCACCTGTGGCTCTCAAGGATGATCCCGCTCACGATATTCGTCCTGGCCGACAACAATTTCTCTACCCGGCTTATCGAAATGTATTGTCCAGCGAACCACAGTCCGAAGAACAAAATTGTGCCTAGAGTAGCGGTCGCAACTACCGAAAGACGTTTCTTACCAACGAATTCATGCATAGCGGCCATTACCATCACGACACACAGGAGATTGGGGATTATGAAGAACAAGAATCGTGATTGCAGGTGCCCAAAGAAGAATGCTGCCAGCAAACCCAAACATGCAAATCCAAGCCCTAGCACCAGATGCCTGAATGCATTGCGATGTGCTCGCCAAATTAAGGAATAGCCCGCCAGTGTTTGCTTTTGCTTGGTCATCGATCTAGGAATTGCTCTTCTACTTGTTCCTTCCCCACGCGCCTCAACCGAGCCGCCAAAGCACCGCACCGAACATCAAGGCCTCCAGAGCGAATGAATCACTGCTTATTGCCAGTTGCGGCCTGTGCCTAATGGCCATCGATCATCCCACCATCGACTGTAACGCCAGCCACAGCTTTGCCTTGGCGTCATATGGCAGGGTGTAAGCCGGGCTACTGGACGGCAAAGTCAGAACTTGGTACGCAACGGCTCGTGGGCCAAGCACCTTGACACCGAGTCGTCCTGCCGCGCCACCGTTAAAGGCGATTGCTTTGATGTTGGGGAAGCGCTCCAGCAAGCCGAGCAGATCGTTGTCATCCCGATTTCTGATAGCGCTATCCAGGCTGCCATTGCGATGCGCCTCCGCGACCACGTCCCACAGGCCGATGCCACTCTCGCGCAAGGCCGCCAAGCGCGCTTGGTAGTTCATGGAGCGCAGGTCGATCTCGATCACCTGTCCCACCAGCTCCCAGAATTTGTTCTGCGGATTGCCGTAATACTGGCCGAGGGCGAGCGACTTCTCGCTCGGCAGGCTGCCCAGGATCAGCACGCGGGTGCGCGCGTCGACAACGGGCGGGAAGCAGCGCTTGCGGGGTTCGGCCGGTGCGGTCATGGCGCTATCATAGCAAGATGAAAACCATCCTCATCACCGGCGCCAGCCGCGGCATCGGCGCCGCCTGCGCGGAGCTGGCCGCGCAGGCCGGCTATGCCGTCGCCCTCAACTACCACCGCAACCATGCAGCCGCCGCGGCCGTGGCGGAACGGATCCGCACCGCCGGCGGCGTGGCCGAACTCTTTCCCGCCGACGTGGGCGACGAGGCGCAGGTGGTGGAGTTGTTCCGCGCCGTGGACGCGCGCTTCGGCCGTCTCGACGCCCTGGTCAACAACGCCGGCGTGATCGACCGCCAGATGCGGGTCGAGACCATGACCGCGGCGCGCATCAACCGCATGCTGAGCACCAACGTGACCGGCCCCTTCCTGTGCGCGCGCGAAGCGGTGCTGCGCATGTCGACCAAACGCGGCGGCCAGGGCGGCGCCATCGTCAACGTGTCGTCGCGGGCGGCGGTGCTCGGCTCGGGCAACTCCTATGTCGACTACGCCGCGTCCAAGGCGGCGCTGGACACCCTCACCCTGGGCCTGGCGCACGAGGTGGCGGACGAAGGCATCCGCGTGAACGGCGTGCGCCCGGGACTCATTTACACCGAGATCCACGCCGACGGCGGCGAGCCGGGCCGGGTGGAACGTCTCAAGACCTCAGTGCCGATGCAACGCGGCGGCCAGCCGGAGGAAGTGGCGCGCGCCATCCTGTGGCTGCTGTCGCCCGAAGCGTCGTACACCACGGCCAGCTTCATCGACGTTTCGGGTGGGCGCTGAGCGTGTAGAATCGGCGCCAGACCAAGAACCGCCGGGAGACCCGCATGTCCGAGCCGCGCCAGATCGACACCCTGCTCGCCAAGTACACGGAGAGCCACCGCAATCCGACCAACGAGATCATCCACTTCGTCTGCGTGCCGGTGATCGTATTCACCGCGCTCGGCCTGTTCTGGACCTTGCATTGGACGGTGGCGGTCGCCGCCGCCCTGGCGTCGCTGGCCTACTACATCAAGCTGTCGCCGCCCTTCGCGGCGGGCATGGCGCTGATGGCGGGCCTGATGCTGGCCGTGCTGGCGGCCCTGCCGCCCCAGGCCGTGCTGCCGCTGTCGATCGCGATCTTCGTGCTGGCCTGGATCGGCCAGTTCATCGGACACCAGATCGAGGGCAAGAAGCCGTCCTTCTTCGACGACCTGCGCTTTCTCCTGATCGGCCCGCTGTTCGTGCTCAGCTTCCTGTACCGCCGCCTCAAGCTGAGGTACTGAAAAACAGTACCATTGAGCCAAAGTAACAGATACTTACCATTTGCAAGTAGCGTCAGTTCGGCCTTTGGACTTATGCTTTCGCTCACATTCAATATCAGGGAGTCCACATGAAAGTTATCAAGACCGCCGCGCTTGTCCTCGCCATCGCCAGCCTGGCCGGCTGCGTGACCACTGTCCGCTCGGGCAGCACCTACACCCCGCGCCAGACCATGAACGAGATGAGCGTGCGCATGGGCACCGTGGAATCGGTGCGCGACGTGAACATCAACCTGGGCGAAGGCGGCACCGGCGTGATGACCGGCGCGGCCCTGGGCGGCATCGCCGGCTCCAACGTGGGCGGCGGCAAGGGTTCGGCGGCGGCGGCGATCGCCGGCGCGGTGGCGGGCGGCATCATCGGCCAGGCCATGGAAAAGAACGCCAACCAGCGCAAGGGCTTCGAAATCACCATCAAACTCGATAACGGCGAACTGCGCGCCATCACCCAGGAAGCGGACGAGATGTTCCGCCCGGGCGAGCGCGTGCGCCTGCTGTCGGACGGCCGCACCACCCGCGTGACCCACTAAGCGTTTTCCTCCTCCTCCGGCAAGCTGCGGCGTTTGTCCGTATACTTGCCGGATGTCCTCCCCGCTCCTCTTCGCCATCGCCTCGCTGATCTGGGGCTCGACCTTCTACGCGATCACCCTCCAGCTGGGGCAGGTGGCGCCAGCCGTGTCGGTCGTCTACCGCTTCGGCCTGGCTTCGGCCGTCCTGTTCGCCTACTGCTTCCTGCGCGACCGCAAGCTGGCCCTGCCCTGGCGCGTCCAGAAGTGGACCCTGCTGCAGGGCTTCTTCACCTTCTGCCTGTCCTACCTGTGCACCTATACCGCCGAACAGTACCTGGTATCGGCCCTGGTTGCGGTGCTGTTCGCGCTGATGGTGTTCTGGAACCCGATCTTCAACCGCATCGCGCTCGGCACGCCGATCTACTGGCGCACCTGGGCCGCGGGCGCGGTCGCCATCGCCGGCGTCGGCATGCTGTTCGGGCATTCGATCGGCGGCGCCTGGCAGGAAATCCTGCAGGGCGGCAGCGGCCACTTCCTGGTCGGCCTGCTGGTCGCCGTCGCCGCCACGCTGGCCAGCACGGCCGGCAACGTGGTGGTGGTGAAGGTGCGCGAGCAGTCGGACAACCTCATGCTCACCATGGCCTGGTCGATGTTCTGGGGCGCGGCCATGGTGGCGGCCTGGGCCCTGCTGACCGGCGCGTCCTTCGAGCTGCCCGGCGCGCCGCGCTACTGGGCCGGCCTGCTGTACTTGTCGCTGTTCGGCTCCGTGATCGCCTTCTTCGCCTATTTCACGCTGATCGCCCGCATCGGCTCGCAGAAGGCCGTGTACATCGGCGTGATCACGCCGGTGATCTCAGTGCTGCTGTCGATCCGCCTGGAGCACTATGCGCCTGGTCCCCTGGAGTGGCTGGGCATGGTATTGTGCCTGTCCAGCGTGGCCTGGGCCGTGCGTGCGCCCGCGCCCAAGCCCGCCGTCATTACCCTCACCACCGTACCTGAAACCACATGAGTCCTGCCCATTCGTTTACCATCCGCCCGGCCGAACCGGCCGATATCTGCCACATTTACGACATGATCGTGGAGCTGGCCGTGTTCGAGAAACTCGAGCACCTGGTCGTCGCCACCGAAGCCCAACTGCACGACGGCCTGTTCGGCGACCGTCCGGCGGCCGAGGCGATCGTCGGGGTGGAGGATGGCGAAGTCGTGACGTTTGCCCTATTCTTCCACAACTTCTCGACCTTCCTGACCCGCAAGGGGCTGTACCTGGAGGACCTGTACGTCAAGCAGGCGCACCGCGGCAAGGGTTACGGACGCCAGATGCTGGTCGAACTGGCGCGCATCGCCGTCACGCGCGACTGCGGCCGTTTCGAGTGGTCGGTGCTGGACTGGAACGTGAACGCGATCGACTTCTACCAGGGCATGGGCGCCGAGCTGCTGCCCGAGTGGCGCATCTGCCGCGTGGCCGGCCCCGCCCTCACCCAGCTGGCCCGCACCGAGGCCTGACGGCTGCCCCCGTCACCCCCCGCGCACGCGGGGGCCCCTGGTAGGACGCAGGTGTGACGGCCAAAGAAAAAGCCCACGGCCGGAAATGAGACCGTGGGCGAACCCATTTGGAATGGGGAGGGGAGACTGTTTCAACGCCTTCAATGTAGTTCTTCGGCGGCGCGAACGGTAAATTCCTTACAATTAATTACTTCCGTTTGCAGACTGTAACGCTTCCCGCCGGGTGGAGTTTGACGTAGCGCAAGTCCCGCGTTAGCGCGGGCGCCGCAGCAGCCGGCGCTCGGCCAGCTCGAACAAGGCCTGGGTGAGCAAAGCCAGCACCGCCGCCGGGATGGCGCCGGCCAGCATCAGGCTGGTGTCGTTCAGGGCCAGGCCCGTGGTGATGCGCTCCCCGTAGCCGCCGGCGCCGATGAAGGCGGCGATGGTCGCCGTCCCCACGCTCATCACCGCCGCCGTCTTCACGCCCGCCAATATGAAAGGCAGCGCCAGCGGCAGCTCCACCGACAACAAGCGGTCGCGCGGACCGAGACCGAGGGCGCGCGCGGCCAGGCGCAGGCCGGACGGCACTTCGAGCAGGCCGGTGCAGGTGGTGCGCACGATCGGCAGCAGGGCGTACAGGAACAGCGCCACCAGCGCCGGGATGGTACCGATCGCACCCATGACGGGAATCAGGATCGCCAGCAGCGCCAGCGACGGGATGGTCTGCAGCACCCCGGCCACGGCCAGCACCGGCTGGCGCAGCGCCGACAGCGCGGCCGCCAACACGCCGAGCGGCACGCCCACCACGCACGCCAGCGCCAGCGAGACGGCCACCAGCCACACGTGCTGGCCGGTGAGGCGCAAAAAGTCCGGTCCGAACATGCGCTGCCACAGCCCCGCCGCGCGCGTGGCGGCCTTGCCGCCCTGCCCGCCCAGCCAGGCGCGCGCGATGTCCGCGAAGGCTTTGCCATCGAGCTCCGCCTGCGCGTTCAGCGCCACCATGGTGGGTTCGTCGATGCGCCGTTCAAGGCGGGCGAGCGCCTGCCAGGCGGCGGGAAAGCGCTGCGGCAGGTCCAGCCGGTACAGCAGCACGGCGTCGTAGCGCGGAAAGAAGTCTTTGTCGTCGGCCAGCACGCGCAGGCGGTACTGGCGGATGCGCGCGTCGGTCGAATAGATGTCGATGACGTCGACTTTGCGTTCCGCCAGCGCGGCGTAGGCCAGGCCATGATCGAGGCCGGTGGGGCGCTGCGGCAGGCCGTAGCGCGCGGCCAGCCCTTCCCAGCCGTCCGCGCGGCCGATGAATTCATGCGACAGGCCGAAGCGCAGGTCCGCTTTTGCCGCCAACTCCGACAACGTGGTCGGCGCGCCGGGCTCGTCGCGCACCGCCAGCGCGTACGAGTCGTTGAAACCGAGGGGCACCGCCATGCCCAGGCCCAGCGCGCGCAGCTGCGCCTGCAGCGCTTCCGGCGTGGAGGCGCTGGCGTTGCCGAGGATTTCGCGGTCGATGGTGCCGACGTATTCCGGATACACGTCGATGGCGCCGGCGCGCAGCGCGGCCAGCACGATGGCCGTGTTGCCGAGGCCCTGGCGGTGCTCCGCCTGCGTGCCCGCACGCTGCGCGGTCTGGGTCAGGATCTCGCCCAGGATGTAGGACTCGGTGAAGCGCTTGGAGCCGACGCGCAGCACGTCGGCGGCGACGGCCGCTTGCATGGCGCCGGCCAGCACCAGTACGAACAGACAGCGAAACACGCGCCCTCCCGGCGTGGTGGATCAACCGGGCAAGCTTACCACCGGGTCGCGCCACACGCCGGCGTTGACCACGCCGCGACAAGGATTGAAGCCCAGCGCATAGGCCAGGTCGGCCGGCCGGGCGATGGACCAGAGGGCGAAATCGGCACGCTTGCCCGCTTCCAGCGTGCCCGCCTCCGCTTGGAGGCCGAGCGCGCGCGCGGCGTGCACGGTCGCTCCGGCCAGGGCCTCCCGCGGCGTCAAGCGCCACAGGGTGCAGGCCATGTTCAGTGCCAGCAGCATCGACGTCATGGGCGAGGTGCCGGGGTTGCAGTCGGTGGCCACCGCCATCGGCACCCCGGCCGCGCGCAGGCGCTCGACCGGCGGCGGCGTGGTGTCGCGCAGGAAGTAGTAGGCGCCGGGGAGCAGGACGGCGACCGTGCCGGCGCGGGCCATGGCAGCGATGCCCGCCTCGCTCAGGTGTTCCAGATGGTCCGCCGACAGGCCGCCGAATTCGGCCACCAGGGCGGCGCCCTGCTGGTCCGACAGCTGCTCCGCGTGCAGCTTGACCGGCAGGCCGCGGCGCTGCGCGGCCGCGAACACGCGCCGGGTCTGCGCGTTGGAAAAGCCGATGCGTTCGCAGAACACGTCCACCGCGTCGGCGTCGGTATCGGCGATCTGGGCGCAGACCGTCTCGATATAGTCGTCCGCGCGGCCCGCGTATTCCGGCGGCAGCGCATGCGCGCCGAGGTAGGTGGTGCGCACGCGCACCGGCAGCACCTGGCCGACGCGGCGCGCCACGCGCAGCATTTTGGCTTCGTTCTCCGCGTCCAGGCCGTAGCCGCTCTTGATTTCGAGCGTGGTCACGCCTTCCGCCAGCAGGGCCGCGACGCGGGGCAGGCTTTGGCGCAGCAGTTCCTCCTCGCCAGCGGCGCGGGTCGCGCGCACGGTGGACATGATGCCGCCGCCGGCGCGCGCGATGTCCTCGTAGGTGGCGCCGTTCAGGCGCGCCTCCCATTCGCCGCTGCGGTTGCCGGCGTGGACGATATGGGTATGGCAGTCGATCAGGCCGGGCGTGATCCAGGCGCCGCCGCAATCGTGCACGGCGTGCGCCGCCGGTGCCTGCGCGCGCGGGCCGACCCAGGCGATGCGCCCGTCCTTGACCGCGATGGCGCCGTCTTCGAGCTCGCCATAGCCGTCCACCATGGTCGCCAGGTGGGCGTTGACGTACAGCGTGTCATGCATAGGTGATGTCCACCACGAAGACGGTGGCGGCGGCGGTATCGAGGATCCAGCGGGTCGGCCCTTCGAAGGCGACCGTGTCGTAGCGCACCAGGGAGATGCGCTCCTCGCCGTTGCGCAGTTCGAGGCCGTCCCCGGAGGCCAGGAACATCAAGGTCACGTCGCCGCGCGGGGCGAATTCGCATTGGCCGGACAGCTCGCGCCGGCCCAGCTGGTGGCCGCAGACTTCGCGCCGGGTCATGACGTTGAAGTCGCGCGTGGGACCATCCACCAGCAGCGCTTCGATCCGGTGCTCGCCTTCGAATTCGAACACGGGCGAGGCCGCGTCGAGCACCGCCTTGCGCGCGCCGCCGTCGATATCGAGCAGCACGCCGCGCCCCTCCACCAGGGCCAGCGTGCGGTCGATCCCGTCGAACACTGAGAACGGCCCGTCATGCGCGATCGTCGCCAGGCTCACGCGCCAGTCGAAATCGTGGAAGGTCGCCCCGGTTGGCGCGATCGCGATCTCGGTCGTGCTGCCGCCGCCGTTTTTCCAGGGCGAGGCCTCCAGGGCGGAGTAGGGAATCAAGCGGGTCGTCATTTGGCAGCCTCCCGAAGTTCGGCCAGGGCGGATTGGAAGCGCTCCGCCACTTCGCGCTGGGCGCGATGCACCCCGTCGCGCACCACCCACTGGCCGCCGGCCAACACGTCGCGCACGAGATTGTCGTTGCCACTGAAAAGGAAGATGCCGGCCACGTCGTCCGGGCCGGCGCCGTACAGGTTCGGGTGCGCGTCGTCCAGCACCAGCAGGTCGGCGCGGCGGCCGGCCGCCAGCGCGCCGACCGGGCGCCCACTGGCCTGCGCGCCGCCCGTGAGCGCGCCCTGCCACAGGAACTGCGCCACGTCGCGCTGCTGCGGGCCGCAAGCGATGTTGCGGCGCTGGTGCAGCAGGCGCTGTCCGTATTCCAGCCAGCGCAGTTCCTCCACCGGGCTTTGCGACACGTGGCTGTCGCTGCCGACGCCGAAGCGGCCGCCCTGCTCCAGGTAGGGTTCGAGCGGGAACAGGCCGTCGCCCAGGTTCGCCTCGGTGGTCGGGCACAAGCCCGCCACGGCGCCGCTGCGCGCAACGCCGCCGATCTCGTCCTCGGTCAGGTGGGTGGCGTGCACCAGGCACCAGCGCTGGTTCACGTCCAGCTCGTCGAGCAGGTGGCGCACCGGGCGCTTGCCCGTATGCTGCACGCACTGTTCGACCTCGGCCTGCTGCTCCGCGATGTGGATATGGACCGGCCGTCCGGCGGGCAGTGCCTGCTGCAGGCGCAGGATGTCGCCGATGTCGGCCGCCCGCAGCGAATGCGGGGCCACGCCCACTTCCACCTGGCGCGAGCGCAGCGGTTCGAGCGCCTCGACGATGCGCAGCACGTCGCGCGCGTCGGTGCGAAAGCGCTGCTGCTCGGGTTTCAGCGGCTGCGCGCCGAAGCCCGCATAGCTATACAGCACCGGCAGCATGGTCATGCCGATGCCGGCGTCGCCCGCCGCGCCGATCACGTGCTCCGCGGCCAGGGCGGGCGGCGTGTACATCTGTCCGTTCGGGTCGCGCTGCACGTAATGGAATTCGCACAGCGAGGTGTAGCCGTGGCGCAGGCACTCGACGTATAGCTGCGCGGCGATGGCCTGCATGTGGCGCGGCGTGACGGTGCGCGCGAAGCGGTACATCAGGTCGCGCCAGGTCCAGAAGCTGTCCGGACCGGGGCCGCCCTTTTCGGTCAAGCCGGCGATGGCGCGCTGGAAGGCGTGCGAATGCAGATTGACCATGCCGGGCAGGACGAAGGCCGCTTGCGGCGCGCCGCCTGCGTCGGTGTCGGGGGTGACGGCCGTCAGGTCGCCGGCCGCGTCCCAGGACAGCAGCACGTTCGCGCGCCAGCCCTCGGGCAGCAGTGCGTGGCGCGCGAACAGGGTGTTCATGCGCGCACCCAGCCCAGGGCGGCGCCGACCACGCCGCGCAGCACGTCCTGCACCTCGGCCGCCCGGTCGGGCCGGTAGCCGAAGGGCGCGGTTTCGTCCATGTACAGGCACTGGCACATCTCGAGCTGGATGGCGTGCACGTTGCGCTCGGGCTGGCCGTAATGACGGGTGATGTAGCCGCCCTTGAAGCGGCCGTTGACGGCCACCGTGAAGCGGTCCTGGGCGCGCGCCACGGCCGTCACCGCGTCCTGCATGGCGGCGGCGCAGGACTTGCCGTCCGCAGTGCCGAAGTTCAGGTCCGGCAGCTTGCCTTCGAAGAAACGCGGGCAGACCGAGGCAATGGAATGGGCGTCCCACAGCACCACGCGGCCGTGCAGCGCCAGCAGGCGCTCCAGTTCCGCCGCCAGCTGGCGATGGTAGGGCCGCCAATACGCGTCCAGCCGGCGCTGCACGTCGGCGGCGTCCGGCGCGCAGCCTTCGCGGTACAGAGGCTCACGGTGGAAGGTATCGACCGGGCACAGGCCGGTGGTATCCATGCCGGGATAGAGGTTGGTGTCCTCCGGCGGGCGGTTCAGGTCGATCACGTAGCGCGACCAGCGCGCGGCGATGGTGGACGCGCCGATCTGCCCGAGGAAGCCGTACAACTCCGGCAGGTGCCAATCGGTATCCGGCCGCGCCAGCGCCGCGCTCGTCAAACGCGCGGCGATGTCGTCCGGGATGTCGGTGCCGGCGTGCGGCATCGACACGAGCAGCGGGATGGTCCCCGCCTTGAACTGGAAATCCATGTCTCCCGTTTCCTCTTCAGGCATACAGCGGCGCGAACAGCGCCTTGCATTCGGCGCTCAGGGCACCTTCCAGCACCATACGCTTGGCCGCTTCGATGTCGGGCGCGAACAGGCGGTCCACGTCGAAGAAGGCGACCCGCTCGCGCAGCTGCGCATGCACGTGTTCCAGGTGGTCCGACGAACGCAGCGGACGGTGGAAGTCGATGCCCTGCGCCGCGGCCAGCAGCTCGATGCCGACGATGACAGCCGTATTGTGCGCCATCTCGTGCAAACGGCGCGCCGCGAAGGTGGCCATACTGACATGGTCTTCCTGGTTGGCCGAGGTGGGCAGGCTGTCCACGCTGGCGGGATGGGCCAGCGACTTGTTCTCGGAGGCCAGCGCGGCGGCGGTGACGTGGGCAATCATGAAGCCGGAATTGACGCCCGGCGCGCGCACCAGGAACGGCGGCAGGCCGGACAGGGTCGCGTCGATCAGAAGCGCGATGCGGCGCTCGGCCAGGCCGCCGATCTCCGCGATCGCCAGCGCCAGCGTATCGGCCGCGAAGGCGACCGGCTCGGCGTGGAAGTTACCGCCCGAAATGATGTCGCCCGTCTCCGGGAAAATCAGCGGATTGTCGGTGACCGCATTGGCCTCGATCAGCAGGGTGCGCGAGGCGTTCCCAATCACGTCCATGACAGCGCCCATCACCTGCGGCTGACAGCGCAGGCTGTATGGGTCCTGCACCCGCTCGTCGCCCACCAGGTGCGAGGCGCGAATGGCGCTGCCCGCCACCAGCTGGCGGTAGATGCCGGCCGCCGCGATCTGGCCCGGCTGGCCGCGCACGGCGTGCACGCGCGAGTCGAACGGCGCGTCGCTGCCCTTGGCCGCGTCCAGCGACAGGGCGCCGGCCACCATGCCCGCTTCCAGCAGGCGCTCGGCCAGGAACAGGCCGTGCAGGGCCAGGCCGGCCGACACCTGGGTGCCGTTGATCAGGGCCAGGCCTTCCTTCGCGGCCAGCACCACCGGCTCGATGCCCGCCTGGCGCAGCGCGTCGGCAGCGGGCACGATCTTGCCGTCCACACGCACCTCACCCTCGCCCAGCATGGCCAGCGTCATGTGCGCCAGCGGCGCCAGGTCGCCCGAGGCGCCGACCGAACCCTTGGCGGGAATGGCGGGCATGATGCCGGCGTTGTACAGGGCGATCAAGGTATCGACGATCAGCGGGCGCACGCCCGAAAAACCGCGCGCCAGGCTGCCGATCTTCATCAGCATGACGAGGCGCACCACCTGGTCGGACATCAGATCGCCCGTACCCACCGCGTGCGACAGGATCAGGTTGCGCTGCAGCTCTTCCAGCTGTTCGTCCGGGATGCGGGTCTTGGCCAGCAGGCCGAAGCCGGTATTGATGCCGTAGGCGGGGCCGCCCTTGGCGACGATGGCGTCGACGGCGGCAGCCGAAGCCTTGATGTCGGCGTAGGCGGCCGGGTCGAGCTTGAGCGGGCGGTGGCTGTTCCAGACAGCGCGCAGTTCGCCGAGGGTGAGCGCGCCGGGTTTGAGGAGAATCGTCATGGCTTACTTGATCATCGGGAGGTTGAGGCCGAAGCGCTTGGCGCATTCGATGGCGGTTTCGTAACCGGCGTCCGCGTGACGCATCACGCCGCTGGCGCAGTCGTTGACCAGCACGCGGGCCAGGCGCTTCTCGGCCGCATCCGTGCCGTCGGCCACGATCACCACACCGGCATGCTGCGAGTAGCCCATGCCGACGCCGCCGCCGTGGTGCAGCGAGACCCAGGTCGCGCCGCCGGCGGTGTTGAGCATGGCGTTCAGGAGCGGCCAGTCGGAGACGGCGTCGGTGCCGTCCTTCATCGCTTCCGTTTCGCGGTTGGGGCTCGCCACGGAACCGGTGTCGAGGTGGTCGCGGCCGATCACGATCGGCGCCTTCAGTTCGCCGCGGCGGACCATGTCGTTGAAAGCCAGGCCGGCCAGGTGGCGTTCGCCCAGACCCAGCCAGCAGATGCGCGCCGGCAGGCCTTGGAAGGCGATGCGCTCGCGCGCCATGTCCAGCCAGCGGTGGACTTGCGCGTGGTGCGGGAACAGCTCCTTGATCTTGGCGTCGGTCTTATAGATGTCCTCCGGGTCGCCGGACAGGGCCACCCAGCGGAACGGGCCGCGCCCTTCGCAGAACTGCGGGCGGATGTAGGCCGGGACGAATCCGGGGAAGGCGAAGGCGTTGGCCACGCCCTGGTCCAGCGCCACCTGGCGGATGTTGTTGCCGTAGTCGACGGCTTTCACGCCCATCGCGTGCAGGTCAAGCATGGCCTGCACGTGCACGGCGCAGGAGGCGGCCGCTTCGGCCTTCAGGCGGTCGTGCTGGGACGGGTCGCGCTGGGCGGCCTTCCATTGTTCGACGCTCCAGCCGCGCGGCAGGTAGCCGTTGATCAGGTCGTGGGCCGAAGTCTGGTCGGTGACCAGGTCCGGCTTGAGGCCGCCGGCGCGGGCGCGGCGCACCAGCTCGGGCAGCACCTCGGCGGCGTTGCCGAGCAGGCCGATGGAGACGGCTTCCTTGCGCGCCGTGTGCTCGGCGATCAGGGCCAGGGCGTGGTCCAGGTCCGTGGCCTGCTTGTCCAGGTATTTGGTGCGCAGGCGGAAGTCGATGCTGGTCTGCTGGCACTCGATGGTGAGCGAGACGGCGCCGGCGAAGGTCGCGGCCAGCGGCTGCGCGCCGCCCATGCCGCCCAGACCCGCGGTCAGGATCCAGCGCCCGGCCCAGTCGCCGCCGAAGTGCTGGCGGCCGGCCTCGGCGAAGGTTTCGTAGGTGCCCTGCACGATGCCCTGGGTGCCGATGTAGATCCAGGAGCCGGCCGTCATCTGGCCGTACATGAACAGGCCCTTGCGATCGAGTTCGTTGAAGTGCTCCCAGTTGGCCCACTTGGGCACCAGGTTGGAGTTCGCCAGCAGCACCCGCGGCGCGTCGGCATGGGTCTGGAACACGCCGACCGGCTTGCCGGACTGGATCAGGAGGGTCTGGTCGTCCTCCAGTTCGCGCAGGGCGGCCAGGATGGCGTCGTAGCACTCCCAGTTGCGGGCCGCGCGGCCGATCCCGCCGTAGACGACGAGGTGCTTCGGGTTCTCCGCCACTTCCGCGTCGAGATTATTCTGGATCATGCGGTAAGCGGCTTCGGTGAGCCAGCTCTTGCAGCTGCGCTCCGTGCCGCGCGGCGCGCGGATCACGCGGCTGGCGTCGTAGCGGGGATCGTGGTCGAGATTGTTAGCCATGGCAGCTCCCAGGTTGGAATGTGGCCAAGTCTAGGTTGTCTATACAACCAAGTCAACTGGTTTTTTGCACCCAGCTTACGCCGGACCGCGGCTGCCTGCGTTCCGCCTTACTGGTGCTGGTAGACCTGCTTGCCGCCCACCCAGGTCTGCAGCACCTGCATCTTGTGGATGGCGTGCGGGTTCATGGTGAACAGGTCCTGGTCGACCACGATGAAGTCGGCCCACTTGCCCGGCTCCAGCGAGCCGGTGGCCGCCTCCTGGTGGCCGGCGTAGGCCGCGTCCAGCGTGAAGCAGCGGAAGGCTTCGCGCAGCGACATCGCCTGGTTCGGATACCAGCCGGCGATCGGCCGGCCTTGGTGGTCCTCGCGCGTGACGGCGGCGTGCAGGCCGTAGAAGGGATTGGGCGACTCGACCGGGAAGTCCGAGCCGCAGGCGATGGGCGAACCCTGGTGCAGGAAGCTGCGCCAGGCGTAGGCGCCCTTGATGCGTTCGTGACCCAGGCGCGCTTCGGCCATGTTCATGTCCGAGGTCGCGTGGGTCGGCTGCATCGACGGGATCACGCCCAGCGTCTTGAAGCGCGGGATGTCCAGCGGCGCCACCACCTGCGCGTGTTCGATGCGGTGGCGCAGCGCCTCCGTGTGCGTCTGCGGAATCAGCTTGGCGAAACCGTCCAGGATCTGGCGGTTGCCGGCGTCGCCGATGGCGTGCACGTTCACCTGGTAGCCCTTGCCCATGGCCTTGGCCATCATGCGGCGGATCTCGGCGTCCTTGTGGAACAGCAGGCCGTGCGTCTTGGGCTCGTCGCTGTAAGGCGCGATGAGTGCGGCGCCACGGCTGCCGAGGGCGCCATCGGCATACAACTTCACGGCGCGCAGCGCATACAGGTCGTTGGCGTAGCTCTTCACCGGGCCATGCGCCGCCAGCTGGTCGAAGTCCGCTTCCGTCCCGCCGATCATGCCGTACACGCGGGCGGTCAGCTTGCCGTGGTCGGCGTAGTCGCGGTAGAGGCGGTCCTCCAGCACGCCGATGCCGGCGTCGTGCACCCCGGTCAGGCCCACGCGCGCCATTTCGGCCAAGGCCTTGTCCAGGGTCACGCGCACTTCGGCCTCGCTGCGGCGCGGGATCTTGCGGGTCAGGAGGTCCATGGCCGCGTCGACCAGGACACCCGTCGCATGGCCGTTCGCGTCGCGCATGATGCGTCCGCCCACCGGGTCCTTGGTGGCGTCGGTGATGCCGGCCAGCGCCAGCGCGCGGCTGTTGGCCCAGCCGGCGTGGCCGTCCACCCGTTCCAGCCACGCGGGCCGCTCGCCGGTGACGGCATCCAGTTCCTGCGCGGTCGGGAAGCGCCCCAGCTTCCAGATCTCTTGATTCCAGCCGCGTCCGATCAGCCAGGCACCGCCGGCGTTGGCCTTGGCGTAGGCGCCGGTGGCTTTCAAGGCCTCGTCCAGCGACGCCGTGCTGGACAGATCGAGCTGGGTCAGCATGTCGCCCAGGCCGAACACGTGGCCGTGCGCGTCGATCAGGCCGGGCAGCACGGTGCGTCCCTGCAGATCCACGTGGCGCGCGCCGGGCGCCTTGGCCGCCACCTCCGCCGCGCTGCCGACCGCCGTGATGCGTCCATGGTCGTCGAAGGCGAGCGACTCGAAGTGCAGCAGCTCGTCGCGCGCCGTGAGCGTGTAGCCGTTGGCGTGGTCGAGGATGGTGTCGGCGTGGGCGGATACGGCGAGGGCGGTCAGGACGAGCAGGGGCAGCTGGCGCATGGAGTCTCCGTTCTTGTCGAATTCGAAAGCAAGAACGGAAGTGTAGCTCAGCTCATGTCGCGTTGTGGAAGATGATGCCCAGGGTGTGGCGCTGGCCGGCGCGGATGCGGCTCACGCCGTGGCGCATATTGACGCGGTACGGCCCGCGCGCGCCCTGCACCGGCCGGTGATGAACCGGGAACACGACCGCGTCGCCCTGCCCCAGCGGCACCACCTCGGCGCGCGACTGCATGCGCGGACGCTGCTCGGTCAATACGAATTCGCCGCCCGTGAAGTCGCGCCCCGGCGCCGACAGCAGCACCGCCACCTGGAGCGGGAACACCAGCTCGCCGTACAGGTCCTGGTGCAGGCAGTTGTAGTCCTGCGGCCCGTATTGCAGCAGCAGCGGCGTAGGGCGGCACTGGCCGGCGGCGTGGCAGCGCGCGAGATAGTCGGCGTGCCGCTCCGGGAAGCGTTCGTCCAGGCCCAGCGCGCGCTGCCAGTCGTTGGCGATGCGCGCCAGCGGCTCGTACAGCGCCGTGCGCAGTTCCTGCAGGCGGTCCGGCAAGGGATAGCCGAAGTACTGGTACTCGCCGCGCCCGAAGCCGTGACGCGCCATGACGACCCGGCTGCGAAACCGGCCCGGTTCGGCGTACATGGCCGCGAAGTCCGTGCATTCGGCGGGCGTGAGCAGCTGCGGCAGCAGCGCGTAGCCATCCGCATCCAGCGCCACTTCCACGCGGCGCCAATCGACTGCCTTCATTGGCTGCTTTCGCGGTCCAGCAGTGCGCGCTTGCGCTCCACGCCCCAGCGGTAGCCGGAGATGCTGCCGTCGTTGCGCACCACCCGGTGACAGGGAATGGCCACCGCGATCGGATTGGCCGCGCAGGCACCGGCGATGGCGCGCGCGCCGGACGGCACGCCCACGCGCGCGGCCAGCTCCGCGTAGCTGACGGTGGAACCGGCCGGAACCGCGCGCAGCGCTTCCCACACGCGCTGTTGGAAGGCCGTGCCGCGCACGTCCAGCGGCAGGTCCAGGCCGAGGGCCGGCGCCTCCACGAAACCGACCACCTTGGCGACGGTGGCTTCGAAGTCCGCCTCCGCCCCGCGCAGGTCGGCGCGCGGGAAACGGTCCTGCAGGTCGCGCACCAGCGCTTCCGGATCGTCGCCGAGCAGGATCGAGCAGATCCCGATCTCGGTGGCCGCCACCAGCAGTGCGCCCAGCGAGCACTGGGCCACGGCGAAGCGGATCACACTGCCGTCCCCGCCCGCGCGGTAGCGGCGCGGGGCCATGCCGAGCTGCGCGGCCGAATCGGCGTAGAAACGCCCGCTGGAGTTGTAGCCGGCGTCGTACATGGCCTGCGTTACGCTGGTGCCCGCGCCCAGGCCACGCTGGACGCGCTCGGCGCGGCGCCGGGCAGCGTAGGCGCGCGGGGTGATCCCGGTGTGCTCCTTGAACAGCCGGTGCAGGTGAAAGCGCGACACGCCGCAAGCCGCCGCCAGCGCTTCCAGGTCCGGCGCCTCCTCGGCCGCGTCGATCAGGCGGCAGGCCTGCGCCACCAGTTCGGCGCGGCGCTGGTCCAGGCTGGGGCCCAGCGGCTTGCAGCGCAGGCAGGGCCGAAAGCCCGCGGCTTGCGCCTCGGCGGGGCTGTCGTAGAAGTCCACGTTCTTGCGCAGGGCCGGGCGCGCGCCGCAGGACGGGCGGCAGAACACGCCCGTGGTGCGCACGGAATAGTAGAAGACGCCGTCGGCCGCCTTGTCGCGCGCCTGTACGGCGGCCCAGCGTTGTTCGGCGGTGCGGTAGGAATCGCTCATCTGGTCTCGCATGGTGTCGTCCTTTCGATAGCTGGCTGCCATTATCGAAGGGGGCGCGGCGGGCGACACTCCGGCTCTTGCTTTCGAATTCACGGCCCGGTTCTGGTGCTAGAATCGGGACTTTGTCCGGCCCTTAGCGGAGAGTAGTTTGGAACCAGCCGTCGCGCAAGAGAGCACCCCCATCTTCCAGCGCATCAAGGATTACCTGCTGGCGGAGATCACGGCCGGCCGCTGGAAGGAAGGCGACCTGATCCCCTCCGAGCAGGCGCTGGTGCGCCAGTTCGGCGTCTCGCGCATGACGGTCAACCGCGCCGTGCGCGAACTGACGGCGGAACAGGTGCTGACCCGGCGCCAGGGCGCGGGCACCTATGTCGCGCCGCAGAAGGTGCAGGCCACCTTGCTTGAAATCCGCTCGATCGCCGACGAGATCCGCGACCGCGGCCACGTCCACCGCAGCCGTCTGGAACTGCTCGAACGGGGGCAGGCGAGCGAGGCGCTGGCCGGCCAGTTCGATCTCGAACCCGGCGCGCCCCTGTTCCATTCGGTCCTGGTCCATTTCGAAAACGACGTGCCGATCCAGGTCGAGGACCGCTGGGTCAATCCCGCCTGCGCCCCGGACTACCTGGAGCAGGATTTCGCCGTCGTCACCCCGAACGAATACCTGACCGAAGTCGCCCCCCTGCAAGGCGCCACCTACAGCATCGAGGCCCTGGCCCCGCCGCCCGAGATCGCGCGCATGCTCGACATCGCGCCGGACCAGTGCTGCCTCGTGCTGCGCCGCCGCACGCGGGCTTTCGGCCAGCTTGCCACTTCGGCCACCATGTGGCATCCGGGCCACCGCTACCAGTTCGCCGGCAGCGTCGGGGTCCCCTAAGCACGCTTTTCCTTCCCCAAGGCTCCAGATTCTCGCTACCATGTGTTCACGGTGCAATCGTTTTTCACCGAAGGAAGCTGCGTGCCCCCGTTCCGCCTGACCGCCCTCCTCGCCGCCCCGCGCCGCCTGCTGCGCGTCTGCGTCCTGGCGCTCGCCTGGGCCACGGCGCCGGCCCAGGCGCTGGACCAGGTCACGATCCAGCTCAAATGGAGCCACCAGTTCCAGTTCGCCGGTTTCTACGCGGCCCAGGCCAAGGGTTATTACAAGGAGGCCGGCCTGGAAGTGAACCTGCTGGAGCTGCCGCGCGATGTCAATCCGGCCGACCCGGTGCTGAACGGGAACGCCCAGTACGGCGTGCATAACACCAAGCTGCTGGTCGAGCGCGCCCACGGCAAGCCGGTGGTGGTGCTGGCGACCCTGTTCCAGCATTCGCCGGCCGTGCTGCTGGTGCGCCACGACGAACGCGCACACCCGGTGCCGCTCAAGGACGGGGTGCTGATGTTCTACCCCGACAACATCGAGATTCCCGCCTTCCTGCGCCGCATCCACGCCGAACCCTATCGCCGCGTCGACCCGAGCAACAACCCGGAAGACCTGGTCAACGGGCGGGTGGACGCGATGGCGTCCTACGTCACCGATAATCCTTTCAAGCTCGAGCGCGAACACGTCGGCTTTTCGACCATCTCGCCGCGCAGCGCCGGCATCGACTTCTACGGCGACCTGCTGTACACGACGGAAGCGGAGCTGTCGGCCCATCCGCGCCGCGCCGCCGCCGTGCGCGAGGCGACCCTGCGCGGCTTCGTGTACGCGATGGCGCACCCGGACGAAATCGCGGACCTGATCCGCGCACGCTACCCGCAGCGCGCCACCCGCGCCGAGCTGATGTACGAGGCCGAGCACATGGCGCCGCTGATGGAGCTCGAGGTGGTGGAGCCGGGCTACATCAACCCGGCCCGCTGGCGCGCCATCGCCGACCAGTACGTCGCCTTCGGCCAGGTGCCGGCCAACATGTCGCTGGAAGGCTTCCTGTACCGGCCGCCCTCGCGTGACCTGTCCACCGTGTACGCGATCCTGGCCGCCGCCTCCGCCCTGCTGCTGGTGGTCGGCGGGGTGGCCTGGCGTTTCGCGCGCCTGACCGCGTCCCTGCGCGCGGAACGCGCGGCCCTGCGCGAGACCGAGGAGCGCCTGTCCGGCACCGAGAACCTGTGGGGCCTGGCGCTGGAGAACGCGGGCGAAGGCATGTGGCACTGGGACCGCGGCAGCGGGCGCCTGACGCTGTCGGCGCGCTACAAGGAGCTGCTCGGCTACGGCCCCAACGAATTCGAGATCGACTACAACGAGTGGACCCGCCACCTGCACCCGGACGACCGCCCCCAGTTCGAGCACGACTTGGCCGATTTCCTGCGCCGGTCCGAGCCGGGCGACAACCGCGGCTTCGCTCTCGAATTCCGCCTGCGCTGCAAGGACGGCCGCTACAAGTGGATGATGGGCCGCGGCTTGGTGATCGCACGCGACGGCAAGCGCCGCCCCGCGCGCTTGGCCGGCGGCCTGGCCGACATCAGCGCGCGCAAGGAAGCGGAGGAGGCGCGCGTGCGCGCCGTGCTCGAAGCGTCGCCCGAGGCGATGCTGGTGATCGATGCCGGCGGCCGCATCCGCAACGCCAACCAGCTGTGCGCCTCCAGCTTCGGCTACGGCCTGGAGGAACTGGACGGCATGCAGGCGGCGCGCCTGGCGCCGGGGGTCCAGGCCGCGCAAGAGGCGAACCATGTTCTGTCCGCCTACCGCAAGGACGGCACCCGCTTCCCGGCGGAGGTCAACCTCACCCCCATGCTGTCGAACGGTCAGCGCCTGACCATCGTGTCGCTGCGCGACATCAGCCAGCGTCGCGTGGCTGAAGTGGCGCTGGCCGATTCGAACACCCGCATGGCGTCCGTGTTCAACGCCGTCTCCAGCGGCCTGATCGTGCAGAACAAGTCCGGCCGCGTCCTGGACAGCAACGCCGCTGCGCGCCGCATGCTGACCCTGGGCCCGAGCGCCCCTGCGTTCTGGCCTGCCGTGCACGAGGACGGACGGGTGTTCGAGGCGCACCAGCATCCCGTGCGCGTGGCCCTGTCCACCGGCCAGCCGGTGCGGGCCGTGGTGATGGGCGTGACCCAGCCCGACGGCGCCCTGCACTGGCTGTCGGTCAACGCCGAACCGGTGCGCGACGAGCGCGGCGAAGTCTACATGGTGGTGTCGTCCCTGACCGACATCACTTTCCACAAGCGCAGCGAGGCGGCCCTGCGCGAGAGCGAGCACCGCCTGCAGCAGATCATCGACATGCTGCCGATCGGCCTGTTCATCAAGGACAGCGACAGCCGCCTGGTGCTGATGAACAGCGCCTGCGAGCAGCACTTCGGCTACACCCTCGAGGAACAGCGCAGCGGCAGCGCGCGCAGCGGCTTCACCGAGGAGCAGCTGGCGCGCTTCCGGGCCAAGGACCGCGAAGCCTTCGAGCGCGGCGGCCTGATCGACTACACCGAGACCGTCCACAACCCCGTGCTGGAGCGCGAACTGACCCTGCGCGTGCTGAAGAAGGCGGTGTTCAACGAGCAGGGCAAGCCGGACTACCTGATCTGCCTGACGGTGGACATCACCACCGCCACCGCCATCGAACAGGAACTGCGCGAACTGAACGAGCACCTGGAAGAGCGGGTGCAGCAGCGCACCCAGCAGCTCGACCAGGCCAAGAAGGTGGCCGAGGAGGCCAGCAAGGCCAAGGGCCAGTTCCTGGCCAACATGAGCCACGAGATCCGCACCCCGATGAACGGCGTGATCGGGATGGCCTACCTGGCCCTTAAGACCGACCTCAACCCGCGCCAGCGCGACTACCTGGAGAAGATCCGCTTCGCCGGCGAGCACCTGCTGGGCATCATCGACGACATTCTCGATTTTTCCAAGATCGAGGCCGGCAAGCTGGAGGTCGACAAGGTCGCCTTCTCGCTCGAACACGTGCTGCAGACGCTCACCACCGTGGTCGCGCCCAAGGCCGCCAGCAAGGAACTGGCGCTGGAGTTCGACGTCGCGCCCGACCTGCCCAAGGCGATGCAGGGCGATCCGCTGCGCCTGGGCCAGGTCTTGATCAACTACACCAACAACGCCATCAAGTTCAGCGAGCGCGGCACCATCGTCGTGCGCGTGGCCAAGACGGCCGAGGACGCGGACAGCTGCCTGCTGCGCTTCGAGGTGTGCGACAACGGCATCGGCCTGACCGAGGAGGAGCAGGCGCGCCTGTTCCAGTCCTTCCAGCAGGCCGACTCCTCCACCACCCGCGCCTACGGCGGTACCGGCCTGGGCCTGGCGATCTGCAAGCAGCTGGCCCACCTGATGGGCGGCGACGTGGGCGTCGACAGCACCCCCGGCGCCGGCAGCTGCTTCTGGTTCACCGCCCGCGTGGGCAAGCTCGACGCCCTGCCGGAGCCGGCGCCGCAGCCGCTGCCGCGGCCGGCCGGCGCGCTCGAGGAGCACGACGCCTCCGTGCGCGGCGCGCGCATCCTGCTGGTCGAGGACAACACCTTCAACCAGCAGATCGCGCTGGAGATGCTGGAAGGCGCGGGCGCCGCCGTCTGCCTGGCCGGCAACGGCCTGGAGGCGCTGGATCTGCTGCGCAAGGCCCAGTTCGACCTGGTGCTGATGGATGTGCAGATGCCGGTGATGGACGGCCTGGAGGCGACCCGCCGCATCCGCCAGGACGCCCAGCTGAAGGACTTGCGCGTGATCGCCATGACCGCCAACGCCACCAGCGCCGACCGCGCGCGCTGCATGGAGGCCGGCATGGACGACTTCCTGCCCAAGCCGATCCAGCCCCTGGTGCTGTTCCAGACCGTGGCGCGCTGGCTGCCGGCGCGCAGCGCCCCGGCGGAAGCGGCGCCCGCGCTGGCCCCGCACGGCTTTCGGGCCATGGTGGGCGATCCGGCCATCATCGACTTGACGGTGCTGGCCAAACTGCTCTCCTACAACCAGGAAAAGGTGCGCAAGTTCGCCTTCAAGTTCCTGCAGTCGACCCAGGAAGGCTTCGAGGAAATGGACGCCGCCCTCAAGTCCGGCCAGATCGCCCGCCTGCGCGAACTGGGCCACCGGATCAAGTCCTCGGCCCGCACGGTCGGCGCGATGGGCATGGCCGACTTGTGCCTGCGCCTGGAAAACCTGGCCACCGGCAGCCCCGAACAGGAACGGGCCGAGGCCGCGATGCTGGTCGAGCAGCTGTGGAGCCTGCTTGAAAAAATCACGGAACAGGTCATGCTGAACACCACGTTCGCAAACGATGACTGATCGTCAACAATCTTCCTTGACCGCAAATATTTTCTTTACAGCATTAGTTCCGGTGCATAATTAGTCCGTCATGGATACCCGACCCCGCGCCACCCGCCCGCTCCACGTGCTTGTTGTGGACGACGACGTGTTCACGCTCGACCTCATGCGCGACATGCTCGAGATGGCCGGCCTGGGCGGACCGGGCTGCGTGGTCCTGACGGAATCGGACCCGGCGCGCGGACTGCGCACCCTGGCCGAACAGGCCCCGGAACTGCTGATTTGCGACCTGTCCATGCCCGGCCTGGACGGCATCGAATTTCTCAACGAGGCCGCGCGCCACCGCTACCAGGGCACGGTCATGCTGCTGTCCGGCATGGACAACGGCGTGCGCCGCGCCGCCGAACGCCTGGCGCGGGCCCAGGGGCTGGACGTGCTGGGCGCCTACCGCAAGCCGATCGACCTGGCCGAGCTGCGCGCCGCGGTCGCGCCCTTCGCCGCGCGCGCCCTGGCCGCCGCCGAATGACACTACAGCAAGTTTTTTGACCGCCGCGGCGACACGCCGGAAAAAAATGGAGTATGATTCGCGCTGAAATCCCGCCTGATCCCTCCTGCTGTTTGATCCCCGGTTGAGACATCGCAGCCCTCAGGCGCAACCCACCTCCTATGAGGACCAACAATGAGCGAAAACATCAAACACATCAGCGACGCTTCCTTCGAAACCGACGTGCTCAAGTCCGAGCGCCCGGTCCTGGTCGACTTCTGGGCGGAGTGGTGCGGGCCGTGCAAGGCCATCGCGCCGATCCTGGAAGAAGTGGCCAAGGAATACGACGGCAAGATCCAGATCGCCAAGATGGACGTGGACGCCAACCAACAGGTGCCGGCCAAGTTCGGCATTCGCGGGATTCCGACCCTGATCCTGTTCAAGAACGGCGTCGCCGCAGCCCAGAAAGTGGGCGCGATGGCAAAAGGCCAACTGACGTCTTTCATCGACAGCAATATCTGAGGTAAGATAGCGTCCTGGCACCACCCGCGGTGGCGCGTCCTGCGCCGCCGCCAGTTTCAGTTTCATTAACCAATCCCCCTTAGTCCCTCCTTTGTTCCCGTCACGGGACCGCACAAATCCATGCATCTATCAGAACTGAAGGCCATGCACGTCTCTGCCCTCCTCGAGATGGCACTCGGCCTGGAGATCGACAACGCGGCACGCCTGCGCAAGCAGGAACTGATGTTCGCGATCCTCAAGAAGCGCGCCAAGCAGGGCGAGCAGATCTTCGGCGACGGCACCCTGGAAGTGCTGCCGGACGGCTTCGGCTTCCTGCGCTCGCCGGACGCGTCGTACATGGCCTCGACCGACGACATCTACATCTCGCCGTCGCAGATCCGCCGCTTCAACCTGCACACCGGCGACTCGATCGAAGGCGAGGTGCGCACGCCCAAGGACGGCGAACGCTATTTCGCGCTGGTCAAGGTGGACAAGGTCAACGGGGAATCGCCCGAAGCGTCCAAGCACCGCATCCTGTTCGAGAACCTGACGCCGCTGCACCCGAACATTCCGCTGCGCCTGGAGCGCGAGATGCGCGGCGAAGAGAACATCACCGGCCGCATCATCGACATGATCGCCCCGATCGGCAAGGGCCAGCGCGGCCTGCTGGTGGCCTCGCCCAAGTCCGGCAAGTCCGTCATCCTGCAGCACCTGGCGCATGCCATCACGGCCAACCATCCGGACGTGACCCTGATCGTGCTCCTGATCGACGAGCGTCCGGAGGAAGTGACCGAGATGCAGCGCTCCGTGCGCGGCGAAGTGGTCGCCTCCACCTTCGACGAGCCGGCCACCCGCCACGTGCAGGTCGCCGAGATGGTGCTGGAAAAAGCCAAGCGCCTGGTCGAGATGAAGAAGGACGTGGTGATCCTGCTGGACTCGATCACCCGCCTGGCGCGCGCCTACAACACCGTGATTCCGGCCTCGGGCAAGGTGCTGACCGGCGGCGTGGACGCCAACGCCCTGCAGCGCCCGAAGCGCTTCTTCGGCGCGGCCCGCAACATCGAGGAAGGCGGCTCCTTGACCATCGTGGCGACCGCCCTGATCGAGACCGGCTCGCGCATGGACGACGTGATCTATGAAGAGTTCAAGGGCACCGGCAACATGGAAGTGCACCTGGAGCGCCGCCTGGCCGAAAAGCGCGTCTACCCGGCCATCAACCTGAACAAGTCGGGCACGCGCCGCGAGGAGCTCCTGATCAAGCCGGACCAGCTGCAGAAGATCTGGATCCTGCGCAAGCTCCTGTACGGCATGGACGAGATCGAGGCGATGGAGTTCATCCTCGACAAGATGCGCTCCACGAAGACGAACCTCGAGTTCTTCGACATGATGCGCCGCGGCGGCTGATCCAGCCGCGTCATCCCCGCGCAAGCGGGGACCCCTGCGCGCATCCGGGCCGCAAGCCTTACCAGAGGCCCCCGCCTGCGCGGGGGTGACGGCATTAAGTTGCATCGACCTCACATCCATAGTAAAATCGCGGGTTCAGTACAACCCTGGCAAGTGATCGGCAATCGGGTCGCGAAGCAGTACAGACCGACGAAGTGCCGTTTGGCTACCTAACTTAACGAGGCAAGCAATGAAAGCTGATATCCATCCGGATTACCGTGAAGTCGTGTTCCACGACCTGTCGTGCGACTTCAAATTCGTCACCCGTTCGACGATCCAGACCAAAGAGACCATCGAATTCGAAGGCCAGACCTACCCGCTCGTGAAGATCGAGGTCTCCGCCGAATCGCACCCGTTCTTCACCGGCAAACACAAGATCGTGGACACCGCCGGCCGCGTCGAGAAATTCCGCCAGAAGTTCGGCTCCGTGGGTTCCAAGACCTCCGTCGCCGCAGGCTAAGCGCTCCGCGCCGTTGCAAAAAAGGCAGCCCAGCGCTGCCTTTTTTTTCGTTCATACCGCATACTTCGCATATTTTCGCGCCTGCCCAGCATACGCATGAAGCCAGTCCGTCTCCCCGCCGCCGCCACCCTCGCCCTCCCGCGCTGGGCCCTGTTCGGGCTCGGCCTGCTGTACATCCTGCCCGGCCTGATCGGGCGCGACCCGTGGAAGGACGACGCGGCCAGTTTCGGCGTGATGTGGACCATGGCCCACGGCGGCCTGGCCGACTGGCTGTATCCGAACATCGCCGGCCTGCCCAGCGCCGGCGAAGGCCCGCTCGCGTTCTGGCTCGGCGCCCTGTGCATCAAGCTGTTCGGCTGGGCCCTGGGCGACCTGCTGGCGGCCCGCCTGTCGACCATCGGCATCTTCGTGCTGGGGGTGGCCTCGGTCTGGTACACCGCCTTTCACCTCGGCCGTCGCGCCGAGGCCCAGCCGCTGCGCCTGGCCTTCGGCGGCCAGCCCGAGCCGAACGACTACGGCCGCACCCTGGCCGATACGTCCCTCCTGATCTACATCGGCTGCCTCGGCCTGCTCCTGCAAAGCCACGAGACCCTGGCCGTCACCCTGCAAGGCTCCCTCCTTGCCTACTTCCTGTACCGCGCCGCGCGCTACGTGGAGCTGCCCAATCCGCGCAACGCCTTGTTCATCGGCCTGTCGCTGGGCGCGCTGGTGCTGACGCGCGGGTGGGTCGCGCCGGCCGGCCTGTTGGCCGCCCTGTTCGCCTGCGAACGCTATCTCGGCCTGCCCGCCGCCTCCAGCGTGCGCCACACGCTGACCGCCGGCCTGGCCGCGGCCCTGCTGGCCCTGTTGTGGATCGTGCCGGCCGCGATCGTCCAGCCGCACGGCGCCAACCCGGTGCTCAACTGGCAGGCCTGGAATTTGTCGCAGATCGGGCTGCCCTCGGCCGCTTCCATCAAGACCCTGGTGCGCACGGCGATCTGGTTCACCTGGCCGGCCTGGCCGTTCGCCGGCTGGGCCATCTACGCCTGGCGGCGCCAAAGCCGCCTGCTGCACATCGTGCTGCCGCTGTTCGTGCTGGCCGCGCTGGCCCTGCTGGCGCTGTTCAATCCGACGCCGGAAAACGGCGACCTGCTCAAGCTCCTGGCGCCGCTGGCGCTGATGGCTGCCTTCGGCCTGCCGACCATGAAGCGCGGCGCCATCAACGCCATCGACTGGTTCTCGGTGATGGTGCTGACCATGATCGCGGGTCTGATCTGGCTGTTCTGGATCGCCAAGCTGACCGGCTGGCCGGCGCAGCTGTCCAGGAACGTACTCAAGCTGGTGCCGGGCTTCCAGCCGCAATTCGGCCTGGTTGCCTTCGTGGTCGCGCTGGCGGCGACGGTGGGCTGGTTCTTCCTGGTGCGCTGGCGGATCTCGCGCCAGCCGTCGGTGCTGTGGCGCGCGGTGGTGCTGTCCTCGGGCGGCCTGATCCTGCTGTGGGTGCTGCTCATGACGCTGTTCCTGCCCGAGCTTAACTACAGCAAGAGCTACGAAAGCGTGGCCGCGCAGATCGTCGCCAAGCTGCCGCCGGAGGTGGACTGCATCGACACCAACGTCGGCCCGGCCCAGCGCGCATCCTTCGCCTACTTCGGCAAGCTGCCCTTCGCGGGCCTGGACAAGCCGCACTGCGGCTACGTGCTGGTGCAGGATGCCGTGTCGGTGCGCGACACCAAGGAAGTGGCCCCGGCGCTGCGCGCGGGCCGCATGGAATTGCTCTGGGAAGGGCGCCGTCCGTCCGACCGCAACGAGCGTTTCAAGCTGTACCGGCGCCTGCCGTAAGGCTCACACCTTCATCGGCAGGATCACCATCTGCAAGCCTTCGAGGTGCAGGCGCCGCTGCACCGCCAGCGCCGCCTGGTTGTGCAGCACGCGCGTGAGCCAGTTGTCGTTCGCGAAGATCAGCTTACTGGTGAAGAAGATGGTGTTCGGGTATTCGCGGTTGATCTCTTCGCACATGCGGGTGATCTCGTCCACCGCGTCGGTGCCGAAGCCAATGTAGGAAGCCGCCGCCATGCCGTGGCTGTGGCAGAAGTCGACGAAGAATTCCAACGTCTCCTCCGCCTCGGTGCGGATCTTCTCGAGCGCGCCCTCGCCGCCGTAGACGTGCGAATCGACCGTGCGCGCGTTCACGAACAGGAAGTTCTTGAAGTGGCCGGGGAACATGCGCTGCACCCACAGCAGCGCATGCAGGCCGCCGCCGCGCGAGGTGCCGACGATGAAGACGGCGGTCTGGTCTTCCGGATTGGGTTCGATCTCGCTGGTGTCGGGGCCGAAAGGCTGGCTGGCGAACACCTCGTCCACGGAATGGATGGCGCGCTTGGTCTCGCGGTAGTGCTGGCGGATGTAGTAGCACATGGTCGCCATCGCCGCGATGATCAGCGCGGTGGCCCAGCCGCCCTCGGCGAAGCGTTCGACCAGCAGGATCGCCAGAATGCCGGCGCAGATCACGAAGCCGAGCGCGGACAGCAGCATCCGACGCACCCAGTGCTGGCCCGGCGTCCTGCGGTTCTGCCACCAGTATTTGCACAGGCCGAACAGCGAGATGGCGAAGGTCAGGAACACGGACAGCGAATACAGCACCACCAGCAGCGTGACCTGGCCGCGGGTCCAGAACAGGATCGCCAGCGCGGCGATGCCCATCACCAGGATGCCGTTCTGCGTGACGAGACGGGTGGAGAGGTAGCGGAACTTGTGCGGTACCCAGGAATCGGCCGCCATGTTGGCCAGCACGGACGGGCCGCCCAGGAAGCCGGTATTGGCCGCCACGAACAACAGGCCCGCCTCGAAGGCCAGCACGATCACCAGCAGCACCTGGTTCAGCACCGGCCCGCCCAGGCCCATGTTGGCGATGATGACCTTGAAGGTGGTCGCGTTCAGGGTTTCGCCTGCCACCGGATGGGCGTCCCACAGCAGGTACAGCAGGATGATGCCGCCCGCCGTCACGGCCAGCGACAAGGCCATATACAGCATGGTCATCTTCCCGGTGCGCACGCGCGGCTCGGCCAGCATATTCACATTGTTCGACACCGCCTCGAGGCCGGTGTAGGTACCGCCGCCCTGCGAGTACGCCAGCAGCAGGGTGCCGGCCACGCCGGCCCAGCCGATGCTCTTGGCCAGTTCGGTGGTTTCGGCCATCGTTCCCGGAATCAGGGCCGGCAAGTGCTGGGCATGCGCCACCAAGCCGTAGACGATCAGCACCAGGTGGGTCGCCACGAAGCCGAGGAAGATCGGCAGCAGGATCTGGATCGCTTCCTTCAGGCCGCGCAGGTTCATCACGATCAGCACGCCGATGAAGAACGCCTCGGCCCACAGCTTGTAGTCCTGGAACCCGAGCGGCAGGAAAGACGCGAGCGCATCGACGCCGGACGCGATCGAGATCGCGATGGTGAGCACGTAGTCGAGGATCAGGGCGCAGCCGGAGATGAGGCCAAGATAAGGTCCCACCAGTTTCGACGCCACCCGGTAGCCGCCGCCGCCCGTGGGGAACAGTTCGATCACCTGGTTGTAGGCCAGCGCGATGACGAACACGGTGACGGCCGTGGCCAGTGCGAGATAGAGGCCAAGATGGGTATGGACGCCGAGGGCGCGGAAGGTCTCCTCCGGACCATAGGCCGAGGACGACAAACCATCCGCGCCGAGGCCGACCCAGGCCAGGAATGCCACTAGCGCCATCGAGTGGCGGGTTTCCGACTTCAGGGGATCAAGCGCCTTGCCGAGGATAATTTCCCGAATCTTGCTTTTCTTCATGAGGCGGCCGCAGCGTTCAGTGCGGCAAGAACTGAAAAGTAGTCGAGATCATACGCCGATTGGCAGAAGAGCGGCAGTATACGGGCGTTGTATCCTGGTCTATAATGTTCGGCTCAGGTTGTACAGTGCTGCCTCTGTGGCGGAATTGGTAGACGCACTTGACTCAAAATCAAGCGCCGAAAGGCGTGCCGGTTCGATTCCGGCCGGAGGCACCACAGCACTTGTATCCCCCACCGGCGGCAGGCCAGCCGCGCCCGCCACCAGTCGAAGTTCGCCGCAACCCGCTCAGTTGCAGAGGGTGCGGATCTTGTCCAGCTCGATCAGCGACTTCTTGAATCCATATTCCTTGTTGTCGCTCACGAAGTAGTACACCATATCGTTGGGCAGCAGGACCACGCCGATGCCCCCGAATCCGGACATGTAGGGAATCCACTTGGTGGCCGGGCAGATCGGTGTCCCGGTATCGCTGCTGGCCGCATTCCATGCCCACAGGCCGTGCAGGTAGCGCGAGTTCGCGCCGCCGGCCTGCAGGCCGTGGTTGGCCGTTTTCTGCATCGCTTCGTTGTACAGCGTCGCATCGAGCATCTGCACGCCGTTGATCGAGGCATTGTCCCGGTTCAGGAATTGCGCGGCCTTCACCAGGTCGTCGTGGTGCAGCGTCAGGCCATAACCGCTGAGCGGGTAGGCGATCGTATCGGCCGTGCGCAGCGTCGTGTAGGTTGTCGGGCTCATCTTGAGCGGCTTCCACAGTTCATTGACGATGACGTCCGTGTAAATGTCCTTGCTGTTGCCGTTCCAGTACTTGACGATCGTGTTCATCGCCGTGCCCAGCAAGAAGGTATCCGAGGTGTGATACACCCAGGTCGAGCCGGGCGTGGCCTTGCGCGTATAAGCGCAGGCATGGGTGGCTTTCTCGTTGTAGGTGTACTTGAGGAAGAAATCGTTGCTGGTCTTGAGCGAGCCCTCGTCGACTTCATAACCCGGGTCGTCGTAATTGCCGGTGGCCATGTCCAGTGCGTTGAGCAGCGTTACGTTCGACCACTGGCTGCCGCTGCATTTCGCGACATTGCTGCCTATGGTCAAGGTGCTCTGGGTCCCGGCATATTTTTTCTCCACCCGCATCAGGCCGATCGCCCCGACCAGCGATTTGGCCACCGAGTACGAAGGCAGGTCGAGCACGGCGCAATAGGGATAGGTCCCTTTCCGGGTCTCGCAGCCGCCGACGTAGTTCACCCCATCGGTCGCGACGCCGAACACCGTGCGCGCCCCGGCACTCTGATCGCTGCCGATGTTGGCCACATCGATGCCGAGGCCGGGGTAGTCGAGCGCGAGCGCGCCGATCGGCTTGACCGGCATGCGCGCGTTCACCTCGGCCTCGTAGGCGGTGGTCAGCGCGGCGGCATTGGCAACGGCTTGCGGCGTATAGCTCGCATTGGCCAGGCCCCACATGTTGAAGTTGAAGTAGCTGCAGGTCTCGCCTGCGATCTGGTAGGCCACTTTCGAGATGGCGCCATTGCTCTCGAACAGGAAGGTCAGCACGCCGTTATGGGTGCAGTTCGCACCCTTCTCCTGCAGAGAGAAAGGAATGGCGACCCGGTTGTAGCCCTGGTCGCCGGTTTCCTTCCACACCCGCCCAGGCTCGAGGATGTAATTCCAGCTGGGATGCGAGGTGGCGATCAGGCCGCGCGTGACCGGGAAAATATGGCTGCCGTCCTGCACGAACTGGAACGAAAACGCCGGCAAGTGACCAGGGTCGGTATACGCCCCCGCCACGTTGGTGCCCACTTCGGCAAAGCTGCCCGTGGTGCCGAGATTATTGAGCGTCAAGCGCCCCTGGAAGTTCTGGTCCGGGTGCGCGGCGTCGGCCGGGACCGCATAGGCCGCGTAGTCGACCAGGGCCGCCGAGCCGGACGTCAGGGTCGCATAGGTCAGGTCGCTGCGGGCCACGGCTCCGGAGCCGCTTAAGGGGTCGAACTGCGCCCACGCGGGGCCGGCGCCGGCCGCGAACAGGACGCAGGCCAGTACTGCTGAAAGGTATCTCATGTGGTCTCCAAGTTTTCTTGTTGGCTTCGAACGAGCCGGAAACCACTATAGGATTGGCCGCCGGGCCGCACAACTCCACGAAAGGAGTACCTCGATCGGGGCATGGGCCGCGGCTTGGCTGGGCCGTGCGGCTCGGGTAGGATGGGAACATGAACCTTGACATAATCGATGTCGCCTATCACCGCCAGCTCGCGCAGTTGATCGATGCCCTGGACCGGCCCAACTTCTGGCTGCTGTTCGTACGCAGCATCGAAAAATTCGTCCCTTTCGACAACTGGGTCGTGCTGCGCTTCTCCGCCCATGCCAAGCCGCAGGTGTTCATCGAGAATCCGATGCCGGACGGGAGCACCGACTTGCTGTTCCAGGACTACCTGAATGGTCTGTACCTGTTCGATCCCTTCTATCAGGCTTGCCGGGAGGGCGCGCGCACGGGTCTGTTCCTGCTCGACGAGGTGGCCCCCGAGAACTTCAAGAACACGGATTACTACCAGCTCTATTTTCAGCGCAACATCGTCGCCGACGAGGCCCAGTTCAACCACGCGCTGGACAATGGCGACACCCTGTGCTGTTCCATCGGCAGCACGCAGCGCTACACCCACCAGGAAATCGCGCGACTTGCCGTGATCGCCCCCTGGGTCATCGCCCTCATGCGTCAACGCTGGGAATTCGAAAGCCGGTCCGCGCCGCCGCCGGCGGAGCAGAAGGATGCCAATTGGATCGATGGGATCGGCGCCAGGATCGAGCACCTGCGCGACATCCGGCTGACCGCGCGCGAGGTGGAAATCAGCCAGCTCCTGCTGGGCGGCTTCGCGGTCAAGAGCATCGCCGAGAAACTGCATATCTCGGTCGAGACGGTGCGGGCCCACAAGAAACACATCTACAGCAAACTGCAGATCAACTCCCAGTCGGAACTGTTCGCCGTGTTCTACCAGGCCCAGACCTAGTCGCGGTTCGGCTTTTCCAGGGGGCCGAGCGAGTTCAGGTAGGCGCTTGCCATCGGGCCGCGCTGCCACTGTTCGAAGTCGATGCTGCGGTCGCGGTAGCTCTTGAGTGTCTGGCCCAGGCCCAGCAGGCCGGTCTCGCGCTCGCGCCGCACCCGCCCGAGGTCCACCGCCACCGGCATGATCTCGGCACCGACGCCGGCCTGGTGAATGACGTCGCCGGCAGGGCCGACGATGATGGAGCGGCCGTTGCCGCCATCCTCGCTGCCGTTGATGTCGAAAAAATACACCTGGTTCAAGGCGGCGTTCGCGCGCGCGATCGTCAGCTCGATCTCGCGGTCGATGGTATCGGTCAGGGTGGGCTGCAGGATCACTTCCGCGCCCATCAGCGCCATGGTCCGGGTCGTCTCGGGAAACCACTTGTCGAAACAGACCGACACGCCGAAGCGACCGACATCCGGCACATCGAACACGCAGATCTCGCTGCCCGCCTCGACCCCAGCCTCGAAGGGCTTGAAGGGGAAGACCTTGCGGTAGCGCGCGACGATCCGGCCGGCAGGATCGAGCACCGGGGCCACGTTAAAGATCTTTCCCTCGACCTCCTGGTACAGCGTGCCGGGCACCAGCCAGACCCGATGCTGTACCGCCAGCTCACTGAACGCCCGCTCGGTCGCGCCTCCGGGCGGCTCGGCCTTCAGCTTGGACACCCCATGGGCGCACAGCTCGCTGAACACGACCATCTGCACGTAGGGGAAGCGCTTCATCAACTTGTGCAGCCGCTCCCGCATCGCGTCCAGGTTGGCGATGGAATTCGAGACCGGCATCTGGATGCCGGCAATGTGAAAGGTTGTCATTGAATCTTCTTTGGTGGGTGTGACCAGCGGCCATTGCGCGAACTATAGGGCGTTCCGTATCACGCTTCAATTCCCCCTGCGGAGTAACCCTTCGAGGTCATTGACCCTCGCTGCCGTCTTCAACCATAGTGTCCATACCGAATTTTACTCACAACAAACTACTACAAGACGTCACACGTCCTCAAAGGAGACAACGACATGCATTCAGCCAGGCAGTTCAAACGCAGCGCGCTCGCCACCGCCATTTCCATCCTGTGCGGGTCCCAGGCCATGGCCCAGGCCAGCACCGACGGGCCGCCAGCGGCAACGGCCAAGGACGACCCCCAGGTCGTGACCGTGACCGCGCAAGGGCGGCGCGAAAACCTGCGCAAGATTCCCTACAACATCTCTGCCCTCAACGGCCAGGATCTGGAAGACCGCAAGATCACCGACCAGGCCGAGATGCTGCGCGGCGTGGCCGGGGCCTCGATCGTCGACCGCGGCAGCCGCAACTCGGGCGTCATCAATTCGGTGACGATCCGCGGCCTGAACACCAACGGCTCGGCGCTGGGCGACTTCCAGACTTCGGCCGTGCCTACCGTCTCGACCTACGTCAACCAGACCCCGATCTTCGCCAACTTCCTGATCAAGGACGTCGAGCGGGTCGAAGTGCTGCGCGGCCCGCAGGGCACCCTGTACGGCTCCGGCTCCCTCGGCGGGACCGTGCGCTACATCACGCGCCAGCCCGAGCTGGGCGTCCTGTCCGGCAAGGTCGAGGCCGGGATCTCCAGCACCAGCGGCTCGGACGGCCGGAACTACAACCTGGACGCCGTGCTGAACCTGCCGCTGGGCGATACGCTGGCCATGCGCGTGGCGGCGGGCCGGGTCGACAATGCCGGTATCGTCGACCTGCCCAATGTCTATGTGCTCGACGCCAAAGGCGCCCCGGTGGCGCCCAAGGGCGTGGCCGATCCGGCCGCGGCCTACCGCTATGTCAAGGACGCGGACACGGTCAAGATCAACTATGCGCGCCTGGCCCTGCTGGCCCAGCCCACCAAGGACTTCCGGGCCGTGCTGACCCTCCAGCAGCAAAGCGACGACGTGGGCGGACGCCGCCAGCCGACCATCGGCAGCAACGGGGCCGGCCAGGCCTACGGCAAGTACCAGAATGGCGCCGTCCAGCTCGAGCCGTCCCAGCGGGACGTGCATCTGGCGGCCCTGGAAATGGAGCTCGACGTTGGATTCGCGACGCTCACCTCGGCGACCTCGCACTACGACCACGACGGCAGCAGCCTGTCGGAAAATACCGGCTTCTATGCCCAGAACGACTGGCTCGCCAACTACTACTACAACTATCCCCGCCCGATGGCGCAGGCCTACCGCGCCTACGCCGACAAGGCCCTGGTGCAGGAACTGCGCCTCATCTCCAAGGACGCCGGGCGGCTGACCTACATCGCCGGCGCCTACTACCAGGACCAAGACCTGGGCGCGACCCAGCTCAGCTACCTGCGCGGCCTGAAGGCCTGGGCTGACGCCGTCCAGCCCGGCTCCGGCGTGACCAGCGACAACGACTTCGTGTTCCAGCGCAGCCAGAACTTCAAGGAGCGCGCCCTGTACGGCGAGCTCACCTGGAAGTTCTCGCCGACCTGGCGCATGACCGGCGGCCTGCGCCACTTCCGCACCTCGTTCAGCAACGACTCGACCCTGGGGTCGGGGGTGATCGCTCCCTACAACGCGCCGACCCGCTCGCAGTTCGCGCAGGACGACTCGGGCACCCTGTACAAGGCCAATGCCTCCTGGGACTTGAGCCCGGCCATGATGGCCTACGCCACCCTGTCGCAGGGCTATCGCCGGGCCGGCGCGAACGCGGTCCCGCTGACCGGGAACTTCGCGGAAAACAAGGCATGGCTGACCTATCGCCCGGACCGCAACCTGAACCGCGAACTGGGCATCAAGGGGGGCAGCCGCACGCTGCGCTACAACGTCTCGCTGTTCGACATCTCCTGGAAAGACATCCAGGTCGACACCACCACCCCCTTCTGGGGCTTCTACGTGGCCCAGAATGGCGGCAAGGCCAGCAGCCGCGGGCTGGAAGCGGAAGTCAGCGGAAGGATCGACTCGGCCTGGGGCTACAGCCTGAGCTACGCTTTCGTCGATGCCAAGTTGGACCAGGACGTGGTACGGCCGGACAAGCCGAGCGTGGTGACGGCCAAGGCTGGAACGGTACTGCCCGGAACGCCGCGCAACACCTTCAGCGCTTCGCTGGACCATGTGACGATGACCGAGCGCGGCTGGTATTGGACCCAGCGCATCAACCTTTATCATCAGAGCGCGAGCGAGAACGCCATCTCGGCCTCGCCCAAGGTCAAGCACACCTGGAACGGCTTCACCCAGATCGGGGCCTCCTCGACCCTGGCCTGGAACAACTGGAGCGCCACCCTGTACGTGAAGAACCTGACCAACAACGCCGGCATCACGGGGGGCTTCCTGGAGGCGGCGATGGGGACCAGTCCGGACCAGCATTACGAGGGCAACGGCTCCAAGGTTCTCATGTCGCAACCGCGGACGATCGGCCTGTCCGTGGGATACTCGTTCTGAACGATGCCACGGGAAATGCCGATGAACGGTCCTGACCTGCTGATCCAGCTGCGCACGCTGGAAACCCACCTGGCCCAGGACCGCCATGCGGAGGCGGCGGCCCTGTGCCAGGCCCTCATAGCCGCCCCCCTGCCCGCGCGGGTGTACGGGCTGCTCGGTCAGACTGCCCAGCGGCTGGGGCAGTACGAAGCGATGCTGCTGGCGGCCCGCAAGGGCGTGGCCGCCCAGCCGCAAGAGGTCGCGCCGCGCCTGCGCCTGGCCGAATGCTACCTGTACGCGGGCCACGCCGACCAGTGTCTTGCCGAGCTCGAGCAGCTCGAAGCGCTGGCCCGGCACGACGGCCCGGCCCTGCAGCTGATCGGGAACCTGTATGTGCACGGCGCGGCCCACGGCAGCGCCCTGCGCTGCTTCGAACGCGCCGTGGAACTGCATCCGGAACGGACCGCCTATCAGTACAACCTGGCCACCTCCTGCGTCGCGCTCGGCCAACTGGAGCGCGCCGAAGCCTTGTTCGACCAGGTGATTGCCAGGACGCCCGCCGACTTCGGCGCCTACGTCAACCGCTCGATGCTCAGGACCTGGAGCGGCGCGGAGAACCACATCGACGCACTGCGGCGGCAACTGGCCAAGCTGGCGCAGGGGCAAGGCGGCGCGGTCCCGCTGTGCTACGCCCTGGCCAAGGAGCTCGAGGACGTGGGCGACTTCGAGGCCGCCTTCGCCTACCTGGAACGGGGCGCCGCCGCGCGGCGCGCCCAGCTGTCCTATCGGGTCGAGCACGAGGTGGCGGCGCTGGACGCCATTGCGCACAACTTCGGCGCCGGCGTGTTCGCCGCACCGGCGCCGGATCCGGCCCCCGGTCCGACACCCGTGTTCGTGGTCGGACTGCCGCGCAGCGGTACCACCCTGGTCGAGCGCATCCTGGGCGCGCATACGCAGATCGGGAGCGTGGGCGAGGTCAACAACCTCGCCTTCGCGGTGATGCAGTTGGCGGCGGGGCCGGGCGGCAAGCTCGGCATGATCGCGCGCTCGGCCCGGATCGACCCGCAGCGGCTGCAGGAAGTCTACCTGCGCGGCCTCGGCGCTTACGGCCTGGCCCAGCCCTACGTCATCAACAAGACGCCGGAGAACTACCTGTACCTCGGCCTGATCGCGCTCAGCATGCCGCAGGCGCGCGTGCTGCACCTGCACCGCCATCCGCTGGACAGCTGCTTCGCCATGTACAAGACCCTGTTCAGGATGGGCTACCCCTATTCCTACAGCCTGGAAGACCTCGGCCACTATTACCTGGCCTACCACCGCCTGATGCAGCACTGGCGGGCGACGCTTCCGGACCGCTTCCTCGACGTCGGCTACGAAGACCTGGTGGCGGACCAGGAAGGCGGCACCCGGCGCATGCTGTCCTACTGCGGCGTCGGCTGGGAGGACGCATGCCTGGACTTCCATCGCAATGCCGCGCCCTCGGCCACGGCCAGTGCCGCCCAGGTCCGGCGCCCCCTCTATCAAAGCGCGGTCGCGCGCTGGCGGCGCTATGAACGGCAGCTTCGGCCGCTGGCCGATTTCCTCACCGCGCACGGCATCGACTGTGCCTGACCCGAACCTCGCAATGAACCTCCTCCCTTCCCGCCAAGTCGCGCCCGATGGCATCGCGGCGCGCGTCCTGCTCTCCTTCCTGGCCAGCGCAGGCCTGTTCTACGTCAACATCATGCCCGCGCTGATCGACGGCCTGAAAACCGGCCTCGGCTTCAGCAACCAGCAGGCCGGGCAGGTCGGCGCGTTCAACATGTACGGCGGCGCCTGCGGCGCCCTTCTGATCAGCTTCATCGTAGGCCGCCTGCCCTGGCGCCGGACCGCCCATGCGCTGCTGGCCGGCCTGATGCTGGCCGACCTGATGTCGACCCAGCTGGCCACCCCGGCGGCCCTGATGGCGCTGCGTTTCGCCCATGGGGTCATGGGCGGCATGCTGGTCGGGATCGGCTTTTCGGTATTCGCGCGCGGCAGCCAGCCGGACCGCACCTTCGGCGTCCTGCTGGTCGTGCAGACCGTGTGCGGCGGCCTCGGGGTGCTGCTGCTGCCGCCCCTGGTGCCGCTGTACGGCAGCGCCATCATGTACCTGGCGCTGATCGGATTTTCCGCCCTGACCATGCTGATGCTCGCCTTCCTGCCGGACTACCCGGCCCGCGCCGCGGACGCCGGCGCTACCGACCGTGGCCGCTCCGGCTGGGCGCTGGGGGGCGCACTGGCCGGCGTGTTCCTGTTCCAGGCGGCGAACATGGCGCTGTATGCCTACATCATCGGCCTGGGCAAGAGCGCCGGCCTGGACCCGGTCTTCGTCAGCGGCACCCTGGCCGTGGCCAACTGGATCGGGGCGCTGGGCGCCGTGCTGGTGGTCGTGATGTCCACCCGCTTCGGCGTCTTCTGGCCCATCGTCGGCGCCATCCTGGTCGATATCGTGGCCAGCGCGGCCTTCATGCACAGCCGGATCGCGTGGATCTGGATCGCGGCCAACCTCGTGTCGGGCATGGCCTGGAATTTCGGCATCGCCTACCTGCTCGGCATGTGTTCCCGCTTCGACGCCGGCGGCAAGTCGGCGGTGTGGGCCGGCTTCGCCTCCAAGGTGGGCCTGGCCTCGGGTCCGATGTTAGCCTCTTTCCTCGTCGAACAGGACAGCTACGCCCGCCTGATCCTGATGGCCGTGCTGTGCCTGTGCGTTTCCACCCTGGCCGCGGGCCTGCCGGCGCGCTGGCTGGACCGGCGTCAGCGGGTGCAGGAAAGTGCCCCCGCCGGCGCCGCCCCGGCCGCGTGAAGCCCGCTAGAGGCCGGCCACGCAGCGGTACTTGAGCTGCTGGTACTCGTCCATGCCGTAGCGCGAACCTTCGCGGCCGATGCCGGACTGCTTGACGCCGCCGAACGGTGCCACCTCGGTGGAAATCACGCCGGTATTGATGCCGACCATGCCATATTCCAGTTGCTCAGCGACCCGATGAACCCGCCCGATATCGCGCGTATAGACGTAGGAAGCGAGACCGTATTCCGTGTCGTTGGCCATGGCGACGACTTCCTGCTCGGTGTCGAAACGGATCAGCGCGGCGACCGGGCCGAAGGTTTCCTCCTGGGCGATGCGCATCGCCTGGGTCGCGCCGGTCACCACCGTGGGCTCGAAGAAATGGCCACCCAGGGTATGCCGGCGTCCCCCGAGCCGCACGCGCGCTCCCAAGTGCACGGCGTTGGCGATATGGTCCTCGACCTTGTCGATCGCGGTCTGGCCGATCAGGGGCCCGATCCTGCTTTCGGGTTCGAACCCGTTCGCCACTTTCAGCTGGGCCACCGCGTCCACCAGGCGTGCGGCAAAGCGCTCGTAGATCCCGGCCTGGACATACAGCCGGTTGGCACACACGCACGTCTGGCCCGCGTTGCGGAATTTCGACACGAGCGCCCCTTCGACCGCGGCGTCGAGGTCGGCGTCGTCGAACACGATGAAGGGAGCGTTGCCGCCGAGCTCCAGCGAGACCTTCTTGACGGTGCTGGCGGCCTGGGCCATCAGCAGCTTGCCGACCCGGGTCGATCCGGTGAAACTGAGCTTGCGGACTGCGGGGTTGGACGTGAATTCCGCGCCGATCTCGGACGAGCGGCCGGTCACGACGTTCAGCACGCCCGGCGGGATGCCGGCGCGATGCGCGAGTTCGGCCAGCGCCAGGGCGCTGAAGGGGGTCAGTTCCGACGGCTTGACGATCATGGTGCAGCCGGCCGCCAGCGCGGGGCCGGCCTTGCGGGTGATCATCGCGGATGGGAAGTTCCACGGCGTGATCGCGGCGCACACGCCGATCGGCTCGCGCGTGACCTGCAGCTGGCGCCCCGGCAAGGTGGCCGGGATCAGGTCGCCGTAGGCCCGCTTCGCTTCCTCCGCATACCATTCGATGTAGGAGGCGGCATACACCACTTCCGCGCGCGCTTCGCTCAGGGGCTTGCCCTGTTCGGCGGTCATGATGGCGGCCAGGTCGTCGGCGTGCTGCATGATGAGGTCATGCCAGCGCCGCAGCAGCGCCGCGCGCTGCTTGGCCAACAGGCTGCGCCACGGGCCCAGCGCCGCGCTGGCCGCGGCCACCGCGACCCGGGTCTCGGCGCCGCCCATGCAGGGCACGGCGCCGAGCAGGGCGCCGGTGGCGGGATCGTGCACCGGGATGGTACGGGCGTCGTCGGCGTCGCGCCACTGGCCATCGATATAGGCCTGCGTGCGCAGCAGGGCCGAGTCTTGCAGTTGGGAGCGATTCATGGTCGGGCTCTCCTTTCGGGGTCAAGCCAGCAAGGCGGCACGCAAGGCGGCGAGCGCCTCGTCCATGACCGCATCGCTGATCGTCAATGGGAACAGGAAACGGATGACGTTCCCGTACTGGCCGCAGGTCAGCAGGATCAAGCCCTGCGCCATGGCGTGGCTTTGCACCTTCTTGGCCACGTCGGGCGCCGGCCTGCCGTCCTGCGGCCGCTGGAACTCGACGGCGACCATCGCGCCCAGCCCGCGCACGTCGGCGATTTCCGGCACGTCCCGCGCCAGCGCGCCGAGGAAGGAGCGCAGGCGCGCGCCCAGGGCCTGGGCGCGGGCGCACAGCTGCTCGTCCTCGATCACATCGAGCACCGCGTGGGCGGCGGCCACGGCCAGCGGGTTGCCGGCATAGGTTCCGCCCAGGCCGCCGGGCGCGGCGGCGTCCATGACCTGCGCGCGTCCGCAGACCGCCGACAGCGGCATGCCCCCGGCCAGGCTCTTGGCCAGGGTCATCAGGTCCGGCACGACCGGATAATGGTCCATTGCGAACAGGCTGCCGGTACGCGCGAAGCCGGTCTGGATCTCGTCCGCGATCAGCAGGATGCCGAACTGGTCGCACAGCCGGCGCAGTTCGACCATAAAGTCCTGGGGCGCCACATAGAATCCCCCTTCGCCCTGCACGGGCTCGAGGATGAGCGCGGCCACGCGCTGCGGGTCGATGTCGCACTTGAAGATCCGGTGCAGCGCTTCGAGCGCGTCGTCCACGCTGATCCCGTGCAGCGGGTTAGGAAACGGCGCATGGAACACCTCGCCGGGGAAGGGCCCAAAGCCGAGCTTGTACGGGTCGACCTTGCCGGTCAGCGCCATGCCCATCATGGTCCGGCCGTGGAAGCCGCCGCCGAAGGCGATGACGCCCGGCCGGCCGGTGGCCGCGCGTGCGATCTTGATGGCGTTTTCGACCGCCTCGGCGCCGGTCGAAAAGAACGCCGTCTTCTTGGCGTGCTCGCCGGGGGTCAGCAGGTTGATCCGCTCGGCCAGCTCGACGTAGGCCGGATAGGGCACCACCTGGTAGGCCGTGTGAGTGAAGCACTCCATCTGCTTGGCGATGGCGGCCATCACCCGCGGATGACGGTGCCCGGTGTTGAGCACGGCGATGCCGCTGGCAAAATCGATATAGCGGCGCCCTTCGACATCCCACAATTCCGCGTTCTCGGCACGGGCGGCATAAAAGCCGCACATGACCCCCACCCCGCGCGGGGTGGCCTGGTCCTTGCGCCGGTTCCAGTCCTGATTCGTATCCATTTCCATCCTCGTAAGTCAGCACATGCTGCCAAGGCATGGTGCAATGGATTGGCGCTTCGCAGTAGTGCCAATCGGCGCCATCCGGTGGTACCACTTTCCTGAACGGACAACATGGCCAGCGTGGACCTTTCCGAGTACCTGCTCCAGCACGTCGACAAGGCGGCGCCGGAGCCCCTCAACCGCCAGCTCTACTTTCGGCTGCGCGAAGCCATCCTGCGCCGCGTACTCGACGGCAACGCGCGCCTGCCGTCGTCGCGCGAGCTGGCCGGCGCGCTGGCGGTGTCGCGCAATACGGTCCTGTATGCCTACGAGCAGCTCTACGCCGAAGGCTTCATCGAAACGCGGACCGGCGCCGGCAGCTATGTCGCCCAGACGATGCCGGACGCCTGCGACGACCCGGAGCGCGCCTTGCCCAGCGCGCCCACGCAGTTGCCGCAGCTGTCGGCGCGCGGCCAGCGGCTGGTGGCGCATGCCCGCGCCGCCAAGCAGCAGTGGGGCGCGTTCACCCCTGGCGTGCCGGATCTGGAGCAGTTCCCGTTCGCGTCCTGGCATGCCATCCTGAGCCGCGTCTGGCGCCGGCCGCAGCCGGCCTTGCTCACCTATGCGCCGGGCGGCGGCTACGGGCCCCTGCGCCGGGCCGTGGCCGAACACCTGGCGCTGGCGCGTTCCGTCAACTGCGACCCCGACCAGGTCGTGATCACGAGCGGCATCCACCAATCCATCGACCTGAGCCTGCGCCTGCTCAGCGATCCGCACGACCGCGCCTGGATCGAGGACCCGTGCTACTGGGGCATCCGCAACCTGCTGATGGCGTCGGGGCTGGAAATCGAGGCGGTCCCGGTCGACGAGGAGGGCATCTGCCTGCAGCGTGTGACCGGAGGAAAGGTCCCGAAGTTCGTCTTCGTCACGCCTTCGCACCAATACCCGCTCGGCCCAGTCATGAGCCTGGCGCGCCGGCGCGCCCTGCTCGACTATGCCAGCCGCAACGACTGTTGGGTGGTGGAAGACGACTACGACAGCGAGTTCCGCTATGAGGGGCGGCCACTGGCCTCCCTGCAGGGGCTCGACAGCCATGACCGCGTGATCTACACGGGAACCTTCTCCAAGACCATGTTTCCCGGCTTGCGCTTGGGTTACCTGGTCCTACCGAAGGCGCTGGTGGCGTCCTTCGTCACCGGCATGGAAGAGCTGCATCGCTCAGGCCAGTTGCCCCTGCAAGTCGCCATGGCCGAATTCATGGAGCTAGGGCATTTTCGGCGCCACGTACGCAACATGCGTTTGGTGTATGCGGCACGCCTGCGTTTGCTCCAGGCCGCCATTGCACAGCGCTTCGGCGACCGCAGCGTGCATGCCGCCGGGGATGGCGCCGGACTGCACGTGACGCTCCTGCTGCCGGCGCACACCGACGACGTGGCGCTGGCACAGCAGGCCCAGGCTGCCGGACTATGGGTCCGCGCCCTCTCGCCCTACTACCACTGCACGACTGCCGCCCGGCCCGGCCTGGTGCTCGGCTACGCCAGCGTCGGCGACCGGCACATCGCGTCGGCGTTCGATCGTCTGGCCGACATCATCGCCGCCCACCTGCCTTCCCCTGCAGCATAAGCAGGGCCGGGCTCAGCTTGTACAGTGCTGCCTCTGTGGCGGAATTGGTAGACGCACTTGACGCAAAATCAAGCGCCGAAAGGCGTGCCGGTTCGATTCCGGCCGGAGGCACCACAACTTTATCCCAGCTTGCCCGTACCGAGCTGGTTGGACGCACAGCCCTAGTTTTTCGGATTGCCCTCCGGCGCAGCCAGCCTTCGCCGCCGTGCCTCGGCGTGCATATTCACGGGCGTGGTCGCAAGAACACGGGTCACCATCGCCAAAAGAAAGCGGCCGGGATCGAGCACTTCGGGGGTACGCTCGATGACGATGCGAACCGGCGGCAAGCGCCGCAGTTCAGCATCGACATCAGAGACCGCTACCGGCAGCGGCTTGTCCTCTTCCGCTTCTTCTTCCGGCCCAGGTTCCGGTACACCGGCGTTCTCAGACGACTCCCCGGCTCCGGGCAGGACGATGTCATCGCCATATTCCATCAGTACCAGGCAGGTGGCGTGATAGGCGTCGTCCTCCTGCCCTAGCTTGGCCAGCAGGTCGAACAGCCACTCAGCGACTGCAGGCTCCGTGCGCAGGATGTCAGAGCGCAGCCCAAACGCAAAACCCAGCGCCGCAAGCGGATGGCGCAGGCGCAGATTCTTCGCGTCACCATACGATTCTTCGATGCGGTTCGGCGCGTTTTTGCCGTAGGACGAATCCATCCGTTTGGTCGAGACCAATAACTCCGGCCCCGTGTCCCAGTTGGTCAAGATGACGTCGACCTGTTTGAGGTAGTTTTTGCCGAGGATGTTAGCGCTCGACGAGGTGACGCCGCGGATGCTACTTTGCTTCGCGATCCAATCGGCCACGCTTGCATTCAATTTCGACGGCAACACCTTGAGAAGCGCCGCCACGGGCGCCGGCAGGATACGCGGGTGTATCGGCCGCGGCCACACCTGATCGGCATCGAATCCGGCGCGGCGCAGCTCATAACTCACCCAGACATCAAGAGCTAGCGCAGGTACGCCGGACTGCGTATCCGCGTTCAACAGCAGCGGCACGCCAAGAAGCTGCGATAGGACTGCATAGTCGGGGCCGAACATCAGTTTGCCATCTGCCGCCCTCACCCAAGGATTGCTGTGGACGCCATCCGGTGCGGCCAGCGCGACAATGCGGTCGAACAGCACCCAAGCCCGGGTGCGCGTAGTCGGCTTAGCGGCCACTGGCACCTCGGACGGTGCGGCGGTGCGCCACCTGCTGGCGCGCCCCACGCACGGTGACGATCTGTTGGGCCGTCAGTACGCCCCGTAAGATCACCTCGTCGACCAATTCGACCGCCTGCATCAAGGCGCCGCGCTGCAGTAGTTCAGCCACGTCGGCCTTGATAGCCAGAAGCTGCGCAGCCCGCGCTGCAACGTGCGCCGGCGCCGGCAGCGTCCAGCGATCGGCTTCGCGCGGTTCCAGCTTGAGGATGCCGCCGCCGTAGGAACGGCCAACCAGCTCGGCATGCAATAGCGTCACGGAATTCAGGCTGGCCAGCGGTAGTAATTCGCGCCCCAGTTCGCGCTGTTCCGCGCCCAGGTAAACGCCGTGTACGGAATTGAGGTGCAGTGCGCCCGCTGCGTTTTCGGTCAGGCGTGGAGTATCGGCGTTCATGCAGGTCAACAGCAGGTCGGCCGGGGGCACAAGCGGAACACGATACCAGGTTTTGCGTATCCGACACTTGTAGGCGGTGTCGACGCCCGTGCGATGGCCGTCCGCGATGTACGCCAACGCCGCAGTAGAAGGCGTTTCGGCGGGATAGAACAGGTAGGTCGCTTCGCCCTGGCGGCCCAGGCGCTGCCAACGTGCGCGATCGAACACCAGCCCGCGCAGATGCGAACTTCCCGGCGGCGACAGCCGCAGCAACTCGTTCTGGCGAATGCCGATCTCGCGCGCACGCTGCGGCGAGAGCGTGAAGAACTTGTTGTTTCCGGTGACGATGCCCAAGGTCGTATCGCCCCACTGCTCCAAGTGTGTGAACGCCTGGGAAGTCAGCGCTTCGTGCAGAACAAGATTCGCGTTCGGGTTGACCAGGCTACCCGTCCATTTGGAAGCGGGATCGTCCGGCTGCCAGGCCAGGCCATCGCCCAAATCCCGCAAAGCGTCGGCGTTGCGCGCCTGATGAATCGTTGCATGGCCGGCGGGGCCGTCGAGATATCCATCCGCCAGCAATAGTACGACGTCCGCTTCCGCGTCAGGAAATACCTGTTCGTGAAACAGCACGAGCCGGACTTCACGGAAGCTGTCGAAGATAAACCGCCGCACCGGGGCCGCATAGTTCACGGACAGCAGTTCGGCGGGCAGCACCAATGCCAAGCGCCCGCCGCGGCTCAGGAACATCGCCGAGTGCACGGTGAACGCGGCCCAACTGGAAGCCAGGCCGCTCAGCGTCACCCCCCCGCGCAGAGCCGCTTTACGGGCACGCGTGCGCGCTTCTCCCGAAAATTGCTGGTAGCGGATGTAAGGCGGATTGCCAACCACGGCATCGTATTGCACGGTCGGTTCGACGGCGAAGAAATCGTTGTGGACAACATGCGCAGTGCCGCCCTCAGCCCGCACACGCTCACGGGCTACCGCAATGCTGGGTTCATGAATTTCGATGCCGTGTACTGACGGGCGCGTCCTGCGATTCGGCGCCAGGGCGCGCAGGCGGCGCACAGCGGCAACCAGGAACGCCGCATCGCCGGCAGCTGGCTCGAGCATCCTATCCGACGCCTCGCGCAGCGCCCACGCCGTCAGGAACTCCGTCACCGGTTCGGGCGTAAAAAACGCTCCACGCTCTTTGCGGAGCACGGGTGTGTCATGCGGGGCAACTGCTGTCGTAGGTCTCACGGAAATCCTGGCAATGGAGCGACTGTCACGCCCCGCGGGCACAGAGGTAACTCTGGCATAATCAAGAATTCTACCTCACGCGATCGGCTACCGGTCGTCACACCACTTGGCTGATCCAATCATCCGCTTGTTCACGAAAGACGAGTGGCAGCTGTACCGTATGCTGCGACTGCGCTCGCTCGCCGATGCGCCCGATGCGTTCGCGCGCACGCTGGCCGAAGAAGAGTTGCTGCGCGGGGAATTCTGGCAGTCGCGGCTCATCGCGGCGGCGGCTTCGGACCGCGACTATCCGCTCGTCGCGGAACTGGCCGGACAGGCGGTCGGCCTGACCTGGGCGAAAGTGGATGGGGACGATCCCGCCGTCGTGAACCTGTATCAGGTGTGGACCGCGCCGGAAGCGCGCGGCCGCGGCGTTGCGGCGGCGCTGCTGGAGAAGGCTATCGGCTGGGCCGGCTCACGCAATGCGCGCCTCGTGCGGCTCGGCGTCACCTGTGGCGACACACCGGCCACGCGCCTCTATCGACGGCTTGGGTTTCAGCCGGTGGGTGAGCTCGAACCTCTGCGGGAAGGCTCGCTACTCCAGTCGCAGCCGATGGAACTGGCGTTGGACCGCTAGGTGTCTGCTGGCCCCAGCCAGCGGCGATTCTTCGCTAGCGCAGCAGCGTGCGGCGCTTGCAGCCGTGGCAGTAGACCGTGCCGCCGCGGCGCTTCTCGAACCACTTGGCCAGACCCAGGAAGACGAAGCCGGCCCCGAGGGCGCCGGCGACCGGGGCGGCCCAGCCGATGATGGTGGCGGACATGCCGAGTCCGGCAAAGGCAAGCGAGGCGAGGATCATGAGCGCCACGATCGCCAGATCGCTGAACAGCCAGGGCAGCACGATCCGGTGCGCGGACGCGCGGTATTCCAGCTTGCCGCCGCACGCCTGGCAGCAGGTCCTCAGTTCCATGGCTCTCTCCGGATACGTTTTGCCGGCACTGTGCCACGCTGGTCTTAGCTGAAGATTAAAACGCTTCCCACTCGTCGTTGACGGCGGCCCGCTTGGGTTTCGGCGCCGGTGCGGGCGGCTTGGCGAGGGCCACCTGCTTGACCGGCTTGGACGGCACCGGCGCGACGCGCGGCGCTACCGCCTTGGCCTCGTGGCGCAGCTTGAACACGCTGACAATCCGCGACAGCGTGGCCGACTGATCCTGCATCGAGCCCGCCGCCGCCGCGGCTTCTTCGACCAGGGCCGCGTTCTGCTGCGTCGCCTGGTCCATCTGCGTCACGGCCGCGTTGACCTGCTCGATGCCGGCCGTCTGCTCCGCGCTCGCCGCCGCGATCTCGGACATGATGTCGGTCACGCGCGTGATGGCTTCCACCACTTCGTGCATCGTGCTGCCCGCGTCGTTCACGAGCCGGGAGCCGGCCTCGACCCGGTCCACGGAGTCGTTGATCAGCCCCTTGATCTCTTTTGCCGCCGCGGCCGAACGCTGGGCGAGATTACGCACCTCGGACGCGACCACCGCGAAGCCGCGGCCCTGCTCGCCCGCCCGCGCCGCTTCCACCGCCGCGTTCAGGGCCAGGATGTTGGTCTGGAAGGCGATGCCGTCGATGACCCCGATGATGTCGACCACCTTGCGCGAGGAGTCGCTGATCGAGGCCATGGTGCCGACCACCTGATCGACCACCTCGCCGCCGCGCGAAGCGATCCCGGACGCGGTCCGGGCCAGCGTGTTGGCCTGCAGGGCATTGTCGGCGTTCTGGCGCACGGTGGAGGTCAATTCCTCCATCGAAGACGCCGTCTCCTCCAGCGAGCTGGCCTGCTGCTCCGTGCGCGCCGACAGGTCCATGTTGCCGGCCGCAATCTCGTGCGCGGCCGTGGTGATCAGATCCGTCCCGCTGCGCACTTCGCTGACGATCTGCGCCAGGCTGGCGCGCATTTTCTCCATCGCCGCGAGCAGGCTGGTGGTGTCGCCCGCACGCAGCTGCACCGGCACCGACAGCTCGCCCCCAGCGATGGTGCTGGCCACCTGCGCCGCATAGGCGGGCTCGCCGCCCAGTTGGCGCGTCATCGAGCGCGTGATCAAGAGGCCGACCACGACGCCGGCGCCCAGGCCGCACAGCACCATCGCGGCCATGAAGGCGCGGCTGGTGTGGTATGCGGCGCTGGCGGCGGCGGCTTCCTGTTTGGCGAGCTTTTCCTTCGTCTGCGCCAGATCGCTCAGCTCATCGTCGACCACGGCGCTACTCCTGCGCAGGTCGCCATACAGGAAATCGACGGCGGCCTGATGCCCTTCCGGCGTGCTGTCCGCCGCCATGCCGCGCAGCTTGACCAGCGCCGCCTCGAAGGCCGCCAGCGCGCCGCTCACCTTGTTGTAGCGGGCGGCCTCGTCGGCCGAACTGAACAAGGGTTTGGCCGCGTCGAGCTCGCGGTGCAGCTGCGTGAGCGATTTGTCGAGCGTCGCGGCCGAGGTCTGCTTCTGCTCGTCCGTCTGCGCCAGCAGCAGGCCACGCACCGCGCGCCCGGCCGACAGCAGGTTGAGGTTGGCCTCTTTTGAGTGCGACACCCCTTGCAGGTTGACGCTGTAAGCGCGCGTGGCGTCGCTGTCCATGCGGTCCATGTTGACGATGCCGACGGCGGCGATGGCGGCCCCCAGCATGGCGATGCCGAAGAAGCCCAGCTGCAGACGTGCGCGTACAGTGAGATTGTTAAACATGAATGTCCTGAATGATGATGCGAGAGGAGGAGGTGCTGACGAAAAATGGTACGCCTCCAACACGGCTGGCGCGATCACCAGAGAGAAAAATCCCGAATATCGTTGCCATAGACCAACATTTTGAGATCGGTATGGCAATAACAAATGTCAAATCTGCAGTTTCGGTGTGTGCCAACGTACAGACCTGGAATTCGCGGCACAACTAGCGTGAAGCTCACTGCCCAAAGGAGGTTCTCATGTCTGGCAATCACATCAACAACGCGGCGGCCCTGGCCGCCGTCGTGGCGGCGGCATCCTGCGGCGGCGGTTCCTCCTCGCTGTCATCCGACGACAGTCCCCAGCCGACTCCGGCGCCGCCCCCGGCGCCAGGACCGCTTGCGCTCGCGGCCACCGTGGTTGCCAGCGGTCTGAGTTCGCCGGTATTCCTGACCGCGCCCAAGGGCGACGCGCGGCAGTTCATTGTCGAGCGGGGCGGGAAGATCCGCGTGCTCGCCGGCGGTACGCCGCTGGCGGCGCCCTTCCTCGATATCGCCGCCAAGATCGCCCAGGGTGGCGAAGGGGGCCTGCTGTCGATGGCCTTTGCGCCCGACTACGCCAGCAGCGGCCATTTCTACGTGTATTACGTCGACACCGGCAACAACATCGTGGTCGAACGCTACACGGTGTCTTCGGATGCCAACCTGGCCAATTCCGCCAGTGCGCTGCGCATCATCAGCATCGCCCACCCCAACTACAGCAACCACTTCGGCGGCCTGGTGGCCTTCGGCACGGACGGTTACCTTTACCTGGCGACGGGCGACGGCGGCGGCTCGGGCGACCCGGCCGGAAACGCGCAGAATCCCAACAGCCTGCTGGGCAAGATGCTGCGGCTGGACGTGGCGGCGGCCCGCAGCGGCGAGCCGTATCGGATTCCGCCCGGCAATCCCTATGCCGGCGTGACCGGCAAGCGGGCCGAGATCTGGGCGCTCGGCCTGCGCAATCCGTGGCGCTACGCCTTCGACGGCGACCGGCTCTACATCGCCGACGTCGGCCAGGACGCGCGCGAGGAAGTCGATGCGGTGCCGGCCGCGCAGGCCGGCCTCAACTTCGGCTGGGACATCACGGAAGGCACGACCTGCTACGCGGCGGCCAGCTGCGCCAAGACCGGGCTGACCGCGCCCATCTTCGAATACGCGCACAGCAGCGCCAGCCCGGTCTGCTCGATCACGGGCGGCTACGTCTACCGCGGCCAGGCCATTCCCGAGCTGGCTGGACACTATTTCTATTCGGACTACTGCGCGGGTGGACTGAAGAGTTTCAGATGGGACGGCGGCGCCGTCGGCGCGCACCAGGACTGGGGCCTCGACACCCTCGGCCACGTGGTCTCGTTCGGACAGGACGCGGCCGGCGAGCTGTACATCCTGTCCTTCAACGGCAAGGTCTACAAGGTGGTGCGCAAGAGCGGTTAGCGCTCGGTCCAGTTCTCGTATTTCTTGTCGATGCGGCGCAGCGTGCCGTCGCGGCCCATGGCCTCGAGGGCGGCGTTGAGCCGGTGGATGGTGGCGTCCGGCACCGAGCGGTTGCAGGCGAGGTAGACCTTCACGCGGTTGAACACCAGCACCGGCACGATCTTGCCGGCCAGGCCATTGCGCGCCAGCCAGGCCACGCTGCCGCGCATGCTGGCCGCCCACAGGTCGATGCGGCCCATCATCAGCTTCTGCGGGTTGATCAGGTCGTTGTGGGCCGGATCGGTCTCGATGCCGCGCTCGCGCAGAAAATCGTCGCGGGCATCGCCAAAGTAAGTGCCCACTCGCAAGCCGCGCGCGTCCTCCAGGCTGCGCAGATGGTATTGGCGGTCCGCGCGGCCCATCAGCACCCATTCGCCTTCCGCGGTCGGGCCGGCCCACTTGAACAGGGCCTCGCGCTCCGGCGTGCGCGTGGTCGAATAGACACAGGTGAAGGGATGGGACAGCGCCGCCGAGTACGCCCGCTTCCAGGGAAACATCGTGATGGTGTAAGAGATCCCGCTGCGTTCGAGCATGCCGCGCACCCGCTCGGTGGCGCTGCCGACCACGCTCCCATTGTCGAGCATGCTGGTCGGGGGCGACAGCTCAGTGGTGATGATCAGCTGGGGCGCGGCGGTGGCGCCGGCACAGAGTCCGGCACCGGCCAACGCCAGCCAGAGGCGACGAATCGGCATACAAACCTTACAACATGCCGCCGGCCGCGGCACCTGCTGGAAAGCATACCAGCAAGCAAAGCTGCCGAGCAACCGTTGGCTACGCTAAACCTGAACCTCGGCCAGCGGCACGGCGGCCCTTCCGGCGACCAGTTCGCGGTACAGGTCGACGTAACTACGCGCCATCTGCTCGCTGGTGAACAACTCCCAGTAGCGCCCCTCGGCGCGGCGGCCCATGGCGGCGGCCAGCGCGGGGTCTTCCCACAGCTTGCGCATGGCGGCACCGAAGGCCTGCGGGTCGGACGGCGGCACCACCAGGCCGGTCTCGCCGTGCACGTTGATGTAGCTGGTGCCGGTGCCGATCTCGCTCGAGATCATCGGTTTACCGTACATCGCGCCTTCCAGCAGCGAGATGCCGAAGGCTTCCGAACGCAGGTGCGAGGGGAAGGCGACGGCGTAGCACAGCTTGAGCAGGGCGACCTTGTCCTCGTCCGGCAGCGCGCCCACGAACAGCACGTGGGTCAGGCCGAGGCGCTCGGCATGGGCCTTGAGCTCCTGCTCGATCGGGCCGGCGCCGACAATGACGACCGGGTAGTCGGTGTTGGCCACGGCGTCGAGCAGGATGTGCAGGCCCTTGTAATAGCGCAGCACGCCGACGAACAGGAAGAAGCGTTCGCCGGCCACGGCGCGCCACTTGGCCAGGCGCTCGGCATCCGGCTCGGGATAGATCGACTTGTCCAGGCCGTAGGTGATGACGCGCGCATGATCGCGGTAGCGCTCCAGCACGGCGGACGACGCCAGGTAATTGGGCGAGGTGGCGACAATGGCGTCCACGCTGCGCAGGAAGCGGTGCTTGAGCGGCTGGTACAGACGCAGCAGGTTCTTCTGGCGCACGATGTCGGAATGGTAGGTCACCACACTCGGTTTTTGCACGCGCGCCAGGAAGTGGGCCAGGTCCATGAACGGCCAGGGGAAGTGGTAGTGCACCACGTCCGCGTCTTCCGCACGGCGCGCCAGCTCGCCGATCGCGCGCAGCGAGAAGCCGGTCGATGCGAGCTCGAAGTCGCGCGGAACGCGATGGACCATGTGCCCTTCCATCTCGAACGGACGCGGCGCGCGCTCGGGGGTGAGCGCCAGCACCTCGTTGCGCACGCCGAGCTTGCCGGTCCCGTTGCACAGCTGGCGGATCACCTGTTCGACGCCGCCCAGCGAATCGGGATAGTAGGTTTTGTAGAAGTGAAGGATTCGCATCGGTGCGGCTTATCGGTTTAACACGGCATGATACACGGCGGCCGTGCGCTGGGCCGTCGCGTCCCAGGTGAGCTGGCGCGCGCGGGCCAGGCCCAGGTCGATGCAGCGGCGGCGCAGGAACTCGTCCTCGACCAGCGCCTGCATGGCGGAGGCGATGTCGGCCACCGCGGTCGGATCGACTTCGACCGCCGCGCCCTGCGACACTTCCGGCAGCGCGCTCACGGTGGAGGTCAGGGCCGGTATGCCCATGGCGAAGGACTCGATCAGCGGAATGCCGAAGCCCTCGTACAGGGACGGGAACACGAAGGCGCCGGCGCCGGCGTAGATGTGGCGCAGCTCCTCGTCGCTGGTCACCTTGTCCAGCCAGCGCACCCGCTCCTTCTTCTGGCGCACGGCCTCGATCCGGGCCACCAGCTCCTCGGAGCGCCAGCCCGGCGCGCCGACGATGATCAGCTGGCGCACGTCGCGGATCCGGCGCGGCAGCATCAGGTAGGCGTCCAGGATGCGTTCGATGTTCTTGCGCGGCTGCAGGGTGCCGACGAACAGGAAATAGCCCGGATCGAGCTTGTTCATGTTCTGCGTCACCTTGGCGTGGATCGGGTTGGGCGGCTCGAACCATGTCTCGTCCACGCCTTGCAGCACCACGCTGACGCGCCGTTCGTCCACGCCGAAGCATTCGACCAGCTCCGGAATGGCGAAATGGGACGGCGCGATGATGTGCTGCGCCTTGCGCGCCGCGCGCGCCTGCAGCCAGTTCTTCAGGCCGCGCAGTTTCGGGTTGCACCAATCGGGGTGCTTGATCGGCAGGGCGTCGTGCAGGGTCGCTACCACCGGACAGTCCATCCGCACCACGCGGTAGTCCGGCGCGTGGAAGATATCGGCCGGCAGGTGCACGCGGTGGAACGGCGGCGTGACCAGATCGATAGCGGTGGCGCGCTCGAAGGACTGGGCCATGGGCTGGCCGACGGTGATGTCGGCACGGTTGCCGCGCCAGCGCGGCCAGGAATACGGCTGGACCTCGCAGCCGGCTTGCGGCAGGTGTTCCAGCAGGGCGCGCGTGTAGACGCCGATGCCATCCAGACGCCCACCGGTCAGGCCGGGCTCGATCATGGTCGTGCCCAGGCCCACGCGCAACATGCTCACGCCTCGAACATCCAGCGCAAGGTGGCGGCCAACGGGACCGGCGCGAGCGGACCGATGGCCGCTTCCAGCTTGGCGCGGTCGCCCAGCAGGCGCAGCACGTCCTTGGCGCGCACGAAGGCCGGGTTGACCCGCACTTCGATCTGGTAGCCGGCGATTTCGTTCATCATCGCCAGCACGTCCTGCAGCGAGTGGGCCACGCCGGAACAGACGTTGAAGGCCTGGCCGGCGGGCGCGGCGGCCACCAGGCGGCGGTAGGCGTTGGCCACCATGCGCACGTCGGAGAAGTCGCGCGCGACGTTCAGGTTCCCAAGTTCGATCAGGGCGGCGCGGCGGCGGAAGTGCGACACGATCTTCGGCAGCAGGAACAGTTCGTCCTGGCCCACGCCGGTGTAGTTGAAGGGGCGCGCCAGCACGATCGGCAGCTTGTCCATGAACAGGCGGGCCATGTACTCCATCGCCAGCTTGCTGACGGCGTAGTCGTTGGCGGGCGCCGGCGGCACGCTCTCGTCGATCACTTCGACCTCGGCATTGCCGTAGATGTTGGCGGACGAGGCCAGCAGCACGCAGGACGGCTTGTGCTCCAGCGCGGCCAGGGCTTCCAGCAGATGGCGGGTGGCGATCAGGTTGACCTGGTAGATCAGGTCCACGTTGGCATGGGCCGGGAAGGCGATGCCGGCCAGGTGGATCACCACGTCCGGCCGCAGCGCGCCGATGGCGGCCAGCACGGCGTCGCGGTCGCGCAGATCGACCGCGAGGACGCGCTCCTCGCCCGGCTTGGCCTGCAGGGCGGTGCCATACACTTCGTAGCCCGCCGCCTCCAGTTCGGCCGCCACGTAGCGTCCGGTGAAGCCGTGCAGGCCGGTCACGAGGGCGCGCTTGCCCTCACCTTCGCGTCCGGGCGTGAGCGCGGCCGTCATGTCAGAACGAGAAGCCGGTTTCGTTGCGGCGCAGGTCGGCCTCGACCATCATCTGGCATAGCTGCTCCAGCGTGGTCTGGGGCTTCCAGTTCAGTTCCTTGTGGGCCTTGGCCGCATCGCCGATCAGGAGATCGACTTCGGCCGGGCGGTAGAACTTGGGCGACACGCGCACCAGGGTCTTGCCGGTGCTGGTGCAGCGGCCGATCTCGGCCTCGCCCTTGCCCTTCCATTCGAGCGTCACGTTGACCGCCTTGAAGGCCATGGTCACGAAGTCGCGCACGGTCTCGGTGCGGTTGGTGGCCAGCACGTAGGTGTCCGGCTGGTCGGCCTGCAGCATGCGCCACATGCCTTCCACGTATTCCTTGGCGTAGCCCCAGTCGCGCTTGGCGTCCAGGTTGCCCAGCTCGATCACATCGAGCTTGTTCTGCACGATCTTGGCGACCGAATCGGTGATCTTGCGGGTGACGAATTCGCGGCCGCGCAGCGGCGACTCGTGGTTGAACAGGATGCCGGAGGAACCGAAGATGCCGTAGGACTCGCGGTAGTTGATCGTCATCCAGTGCGCGTACAGCTTGGCCACGCCATAGGGGCTGCGCGGGTAGAACGGAGTCGCTTCGGTCTGCGGAATGGTCTGGACCTTGCCGAACATCTCGGAGGTGGAGGCCTGGTAGAAACGCGCGGCCGGCTTGACGATGCGGATCGCCTCGAGCAGGTGCACGGCGCCCAGACCGGTGATGTTGGCGGTGGTGACCGGCTGCTCGAACGACACGCCGACGAAGCTCTGGGCCGCGAGGTTGTACACCTCGTCCGGATCGGCGCTCTGGATCAGGCGAATCGAGGACGACAGGTCGGTCAGGTCGTATTCCACCAGCTTCAGCTGGGGATGGGCGGCAATGCCCAGTTCCTCGATGCGCCAAAAGTTTACCGAGCTGGAGCGGCGATAAGTCCCGGTCACCTCGTAGCCCTTCTCGAGCAGGAGCTGAGCCAGGTAGGCGCCGTCCTGGCCGGTAATGCCGGTAATCAGCGCTTTTTTTGCTTTTTGCATGTCGTGGTACTCGCAGCTTAGTTTTTTAACAACCCTACATTGTAACATGAGCAGGTCAACAGCCCGGCATTATCCCGAAAGGCCCAGTGCGCACGGTTGGCCTTTACGGTTTGTTACGAGTGTAGGGAAATGTAGCGCCCGACCGGCCGCGCCACGTTCGATGCCGGTCAAGCGCCGCGGGCCGTTCAGCGCGCGGAAATCGCGTCCACCACGCACAGGGCCGTCATGTTGACGATGCGCCGCACGGTGGTCGACTGGGTCAGGATGTGCACCGGCTTGGCGCAGCCGAGCAGCACCGGCCCGATCGCGATGCCGTTGCCGGCCGCCGTCTTGACCAGGTTGTACGAGATATTGGCCGCGTCCAGGTTGGGCAGCACCAGCAGGTTGGCGTCGCCTTGCAGGGTCGATTGCGGCATCACGCGCAGGCGGAACTTGGAGTCCAGCGCCGTGTCGCCGTGCATTTCGCCGTCCACTTCCAGTTCCGGCATCTTCTGTTGCACCAGGCCGAGCACCTCGCGCATCTTGCGCGCCGATTCCGTGTTGGCGGAACCGAAATTCGAGTGCGACAGCAGGGCCGCGCGCGGCGACAGGCCGAAGCGCTGCATCTCCTCCGCGGCCAGCACGGTGATCTCGGCCAGCTGCTCGGCGTTCGGATTCTCGTTGATGTGGGTGTCCACCAGCGCCAGCTGGCGCTCGGGCAGGATCACGAAGTTCATCGCGGCATAGACGTTGGCGCCCGTGCGCCGGCCGATCACCTGGTCCACGTAGTGCAGGTGCAGGTGGGTGTTGCCGAAGGTGCCGCAGATCATGCCGTCGGCGTGGCCCATGTGGATCATCATGGCGCCGATCAGGCTATGGCGGCGGCGCATCTCCAGTTTGGCGTATTCCTGGGTGACGCCCTTCCGGTTGGTCATTTCCCAGTACTTCTGCCAATACTCGCGGTAGCGCTCGTCGTGGTCGGGATTGATGACCTCGAAATGCTTGCCCAGCTGGAGGCGCAGGCCGAACTTCTCGATCCGCTGTTCCAGCACGTTGGGACGGCCGACCAGGATGGGACGGGCCAGGCCCTCGTCCACCACGATCTGCACGGCGCGCAGGACGCGCTCCTCCTCGCCCTCGGCGTAGACGATGCGCTTGATCTCGGCCGGGGCCTGTTTGGCCATGGCGAACAGCGGCTTCATGAAGGTGCCGCTGCGGTACACGAACTGCTGGAGATGGGCGGCGTAGGCCTGCAGGTCCGCGATCGGGCGGGTGGCCACGCCGGAGTCGGCGGCGGCCTTGGCCACGGCCGGGGCGATCTGCATCAGCAGGCGCGGGTCGAACGGCATCGGAATCAGGTATTCCGGGCCGAACGACAGATTCTTGATGCCGTAGGTGGTGGCCACCACGTCCGACTGTTCGGCGTGGGCCAGGTCGGCGATGGCGTGCACCACCGCGATTTCCATCTCGCGCGTGATGGTGGTCGCGCCACAGTCGAGCGCGCCGCGGAAGATGTAGGGGAAGCACAGAACGTTGTTGACCTGGTTCGGGTAGTCCGAACGGCCGGTGCAGATGATGGCGTCGCTGCGCACGGCCTTGGCTTCCTCGGGCAGGATTTCCGGGGTCGGGTTGGCCAGGGCCAGGATCAGCGGGTTGGCGGCCATGGTCGCCACCATCTCCGGCTTGAGCACGCCGCCGGCCGACAGGCCGAGGAAGATGTCGGCGTCCGGGACCACCTCGCCCAGGCTGCGCAGCTCCGTCTGCTGGGCGAAGCGCGCCTTGTCCGGGTCCATCAGTTCCTGGCGCCCGGCATAGACCACGCCGGCCAGGTCGGTGACCCAGATGTTCTCGATCGGGAAGCCCAGGTCGACGATGAGGTCGAGGCAGGCCAGGGCCGCCGCGCCGGCGCCGGACACCACCAGCTTGCAGCGTTTGATGTCCTTGCCTAGGTATTTCAGGCCATTCAGGATGGCGGCGCCGACGATGATGGCGGTGCCGTGCTGGTCGTCGTGGAAGACGGGGATCTTCATCCGCTCGCGCAGCTTGCGCTCGATGTAGAAGCACTCCGGCGCCTTGATGTCTTCCAGGTTGATGCCGCCGAAGGTGGGTTCCAGGGCGGCGATCACGTCGACCAGCTTGTCGGGATCGTTCTCGGCGATCTCGATGTCGAACACGTCGATGCCGGCGAATTTCTTGAACAGGACGCCCTTGCCTTCCATGACGGGCTTGGAAGCGAGCGGGCCGATGTTGCCCAGGCCGAGAACGGCGGTGCCGTTGGTAATGACGGCCACCAGGTTGCCGCGCGCCGTGTACTTATAGGAGGCGGCCGGATCCTTGACGATTTCCTCGCAGGGCGCAGCCACGCCGGGCGAGTAGGCCAGCGACAGGTCGCGCTGGTTGGTCAGTTGCTTGGTCGCGCTGACGCTGATCTTTCCGGGCCGGGGAACTTCGTGGTACTCAAGCGCCGCCTGGCGCAGCTGTTGTCGAAGTTCTTCTTTCTTGTCCACGGAATCCATCAGGCCAGCCCCTCGTTTTCTGTTTTGCGGACTATCGATTCTAACAGGTCTGACGACCGACATCTGTACGTGTTTTCCTCATCCAAATAAGCTATCGTATCGTTTTAAACAATCAATTTTACCTATTAATTGATTGAGCCTATCATTCTCTCCATACCGATTGCCTTTAACCAGGAGAACAGCATGACCCAGCCGACCCAGTCCGTGACCATCGCCAACCTCGAAGCCGCCTTCGCCGGCGAATCGATGGCCCATATCAAGTACCGCTATTTCGCCAAGCTGGCCCGCGCCGCCGGCGCCATCGAGGTGGCGGAAGCCTTCGAAGCCACCGCCGAGCAGGAAGTGGCGCACGCCTTCGGCCACCTGGACCTGCTCTACCCGAAAGACCAGCTGACCCCGGCCAAGGCCCTGCAGATCGCCATCGAGGGCGAGACCTACGAATACACCGAGATGTATCCCAAGTTCCGCCACCTGGCCATCGAGGAAGGCAACCGCGCCGCCGTGGCCGAATACGACGAGCAGATCGCCGAATCGAAGGAACACGCGGCCGCCTTCAAGCGCACCCTGGAAATCGCCGCCAAGCGCTTCGCCGCCCTGGCCAACGTGGAGGAACGCCACGCCAACCACTATCGCGCCGCGCTCGACAGACTGAACGCCAACGCCGCCTGACCCACCGACCACACCCAAGGAACCGAGACCATGAAAACCTACCAATGCATCGTGTGCGGCTTCATCTACGACGAAGCGGCCGGCCTGCCCGAAGACGGCATCGCGCCCGGCACCCGCTGGGACGACATCCCCGCCGACTGGTCCTGCCCGGACTGCGGCGTGGCCAAGGCCGATTTCGACATGGTGGAAGTCTGATGCGGCCGGTCGTGATCGTCGGCGCGGGCATGGCGGCGTACGCCGTGGCGCGCGAACTGCGCAAGCGCGACCAGGCCACGCCCCTGCGCATCGTCGCCAGCGACGCGGCGGCGGCCTATTCCAAGCCCATGCTGTCGAACGCCGTCGCCCTGGGCAAGGCGCCCGCCGCCCTGGTGGCGCAGGACGCGGACCGGATGGCGGCCCAGCTGGGCGCGGAGATCCTGTCCGGCGTGACGGTCACGGCCATCGACCCCGACGCCGGCCTGGTGCGCACGGACGCCGGCGCCCTGCCCTACGGCCAACTGGTGCTGGCCGTGGGCGCCCAGCCGATCCGCCTGCCGCTGGACGGCGAAGCGGTGCACGAAGTGCTGTCGGTGAACCACCTGCAGGATTACGCGGTCCTGCGCCAGCGTCTCGACGCCCTCGGCCGGCCGGCCCGCGTCGTCATCCTGGGCGGCGGCTTGATCGGCTGCGAATTCGCCGACGACCTGCAGGCCGGCGGCCACGCGGTCACCCTGGTCGACCCCAATCCGCGCCTGCTGGCGGCGCTGGCCGCGCCCAGCCTGTCGGCCGGCCTGGCCCGGGCCTGGCAGGCCAGCAGCGTCGCCCTCAAACTGGGCACGGTGGCCAGCGCCATCGACTATGCCGGCGCAGCGGCCCCGGCCGGCCTGCGCGTGCGGCTGGCCGACGGCAGCGCCGTGGATGCGGACCTGGTGCTGTCCGCGGTCGGCCTGCGCCCCAACCTCGCGCTGGCGCGGGCGGCCGGGCTGGCCACGGGCCGCGGCATCCTGGTGGACCGCGGCGGGGCCACCAGCGCGCCCCACGTGTATGCGCTGGGCGACTGCGCCGAATACCTGAGCGCCGCCGGCCGCGCCGTGCTGCCCTACGTGGCGCCGCTGCTGGCGGCCGCACGTGCGATCGGCGCGCGCCTGGCCGGGGAGAATGCCGAGATCGCGCTCGGCCACGAGCCGGTCGTGGTCAAGACGCCCAGCTACCGCCTCGCCCTGCTGCCACCGCCGCCGGACATCGACGGCAGTTGGCAGGACAGCATCGACGGCGAGCGCACCATCGCGCGCTTCGTCGACCGCGCCGGCGCGCTGCGCGGCTTCGGCCTGTCGCATCCCACGCCGGCCCTGCGCCAGGGCCTGTTGGCGGAGCTGAAATAATCCGGCGTTGCGCGCCCGCGGCATGCGCAGGAGGCGTGCTACCATGCACGTCTTTACCGAGGAGCCAGCCGTGACCGTCCAGGCCACCCCCGAACGTTCGAGCGATGCGCGCCGCACCGCGCTCGCCATCGCGTTCATGCTCGTCCTGGTCATTCTCGGCATCGCGATCGGCTCCGCGGTCATGCTGCGCACGCGCACCATCGACGATTGGAAGCGCCGCCTCGGCAACCTGGCGCTGACCGTCAGCGAGAGCACGGCCCAGACCATGACCTCGGCCTACCTGGTCCTCGACAACATCACCGAGGACGTGCGCGACAAGAACGTCGACAGCGCGGCCGCCCTGCGCCGCGCCTTTTCCAACCTCGCCACCCACCAGAACCTGCGCGACCGCATCGCCGGCATTCCCCAGCTCGCGGTGGCCAGCATCATCGACGCCGACGGCAACCTGATCGCGTTCTCGCGCGCCTACCCGGCGCCCAAGCTGAACCTGTCCGAGCGCGACTACTTCGTGCGCCAGCACGGCGATCCCCAGGCCGGGGTGTTCATCAGCGCGCCGATCCGCAACGCCGCGACCGGCGAGTGGACCTTCTACATCAGCCGCCGCATCGACAACGCGCGCGGGGAGATGGTCGGCCTGGTGGTGGTCGGCCTGTCCTGCGAGTCCTTCACCAGCATGTTCAGGCGCATCAACATCGACCCCTTCGCCTCGCTGAGCCTGTACCGGCGCGACTACACCTTGCTCTCGCGCTGGCCGCTGGCCGAAGCGGAAATGGGCAAGCAGCACACGGACAGCGCGGCCTATCAGATTCTGGAGGGCGGCGCCCACGGCGGGGTCGAGCTGACCGACACGCCGCTGGGCGGGGGCCGCGGGCGCTACGTGTACCGCATGACGGCCGTGCGCCTGGTCGAAAAATATCCGCTGATGGTCAACATCAGCGTGACGGACAATTACTTCCTGAAGAACTGGCAGACCTCGGTGGAGCTGATCGGCATGCTGACCCTGGGCAGCTTGACCACGGTGGCGGTGGCCTTCACGCTGCTGATCCGCTCGATCCGCCGGCGCGAACAGGACGCGCAGACCGCGTTCGCGCTGAAGGCCGAGGCGGAAGCGGCCAATGAGGCCAAGTCAAACTTCCTGGCCACGATGAGCCACGAGATCCGCACGCCGATGCACGGCATGCTCGGCATGTCCGAACTGCTGCTGGAGACGCCGCTCGCGCCGGAACAAAACCGCTACGTGCGCGCCATGCGCGACAACGCCAACTCGCTGATCGGCATCATCAACAGCGTGCTCGATTTCTCCAAGATCGAGTCCGGCCGGATCGACCTCGAGCAGCTCGAATTCGATCCCTTGCAGATGGCTGGCCGGGTGCTGGAACTGCACCGCCCCAACGCGGAGCGCAAGGGCCTGAGCTTGAGCTTCAGCCACGCGCTGCCGCCCGGCGTGCGCCTGATCGGGGATCCGACCAAACTGGCCCAGGTGCTCGGCAACCTGGTCGACAACGCCATCAAGTTTTCCGAACGCGGCGCCATCGCGATTCACGCCGCGCTGGACGCTGCCACACCCGGTCAGGTGGCAGTTCTCACGCTGACGGTCGGCGACCAGGGCATCGGTATCGACGCCAAGGCGCAGGAACGCCTGTTCATGCCCTTCACCCAGGCCGACAGCGGCATCAGCCGGCGCTTCGGCGGGACCGGTCTGGGCCTGGCCATCTCCAGCCGCCTGGCGGCCCTGATGGGCGGCGCCCTGAAGGTGGAAAGCGCGCCCGGGCAGGGTTCGGTCTTCACCGCCAGCGCACGCTGCCTGGTCGCCGCCCCCGCCACGCCCGCCGCCGCGCCGGCGGAGGCGGCGCCGCGCGCGGCGGCCGGCTCGGGCCGCGTGCTGCTGGCCGACGACAGCGAACTGAATCGCCAACTGGCCCTGATCCTGCTCGAACGCCTCGGCTGCGCGGTGGACGAGGCGGCCAACGGCGAACAGGCGGTCGCCCTGTTCGCGCGCCAGCCCTACGACCTGGTGCTGATGGACTGCATGATGCCCGGCCTGGACGGCTACGCCGCCACCGCCCGCATCCGCGCGCTCGAACAGGAACTGGGCCGGCCGCGCTGTCCGGTGGTGGCCCTGACCGCGAGCGCGATCGAGGGAGACCGCGAACGCTGCCTGGCGGCCGGCATGGACGACTATCTGGCCAAGCCGTTCAGCTTCGAGCAGTTCGAGCAGATCGTCAACCGCTGGCACGCGGAAGCGGCGGCCTGAGCGCCGGCCTGGCGCTACAATGCGCCATGCTTTCCGAATTCGACCTGATCCGGCGCTATTTCCAACGTCCGCGCCCCGGCCGCGCCGCGCTCGGCATCGGCGACGACTGCGCCCTGCTGGCGCCCGATCCCCGGCGCCAGCTGGCCATCTCGACCGACATGCTGGTCGAGGGCCGCCACTTCTTCCCCGACGCCGACCCGCGCCTGCTGGGCCATAAATGCCTGGCCGTGAACCTGTCGGACCTGGCCGCGATGGGCGCCCGGCCGCTCGCCTTCACGCTGGCGCTGGCCCTGCCGGCCGCCGATCCGGCCTGGCTGGAGCCGTTCGCGGCAGGACTGTTCGCGCTGGCCGACGCCCACGGCTGCGAGCTGATCGGCGGCGACACCACCAAGGGGCCGCTCACCATCTGCATCACCGTCTTCGGCGAAGTCGTGCCGGGCCGCACGCTGCTGCGCTCGGGCGCGCAGACCGGCGACGATGTCTGGATCTCGGGCAGCCTGGGCGACGCCCGCCTGGCGCTGGCGGGCTACCTGGGCGAGGTGCCGCTCACGCCGGACGCACTGGCGCTGGCCGGACAGCGCATGCACCAGCCCACCCCGCGCATCGCGCTCGGCCAGGCGCTGGTGGAGGGCCCGGTCGCCGCGGCCCGCGCGGGGCTCGACATTTCGGACGGACTGGTGGGCGACCTGGGCCACATCCTGGCGGCGTCCCACGTGGGCGCGACGCTGGACCTGGACGCCCTGCCCGCCGGCCCGGTGCTGGCGGCGCAAGGCCGGGAGCTGCGGCGGCGCTTCACGCTGGCGGGCGGCGACGATTACGAACTATGCTTCACCGCCCCGGCCGCGCACCGCGAGTTGGTTCTGGCCGCAGGCGCGCGCGCGGACACGCCCGTCACGCGCGTGGGCCGCATCGACGCCGCGCCGGGACTGCGCTTCGTGGACGCGAACGGCACTCCGCTCATGCTCGACGTGCACGGCTTCGACCACTTCGCCTAAGCCCCGTCATCCCCGCGCACGCGGGGACCTCTGCGCGCCTGCGCATCGGCCGCGCATCGCACCAGGGATCCCCGCTTGCGCGGGGATGATGGTTCAGGCCGCGTCCTCGTGACGCTGCTGCCGGTCCTCGGCCTGGCGCCAGTGGAACTGGAACGCCTGGCGGATGTTCTCGCGCAGCTGCTCGTCGGTCCAGGGCTTGGTGTAGAAGCGGTGGATCGCGCCCCGGTTGACGGAATCGAGCACCGCCTCCACCGCCGTGTCGCCGGACAGGATGATGCGCACCGTGTCCGGATACATCTCCTTGACCTTGCCGAGGAATTCGCTGCCGCTCATGAGAGGCATGCGCTGGTCGCACATCACCACCTGCACCCGGTTCAGCGCCAGCAGCTCGAAGCCTTCCGTCGGCGAGACCGCGGTCAGGATGCGGTAGTGGTCCCCGCGCAGCAGGCGGTGCAGCGCGGCCAGCGTGTTCACGTCGTCGTCCACGATGAGGAGGGTCGGCTGCTCCAGCTCCGGCAGCAGCGCGTCGACCGGCTCGGCGCGGTTATGCACAAGCAGAGCACCCAGTTCGTCCGGCGGCAAGGGACGGCTGAAGTGAAAGCCCTGGATCTCGTCGCAATGGTGGCGCTGCAGATAGGCCCACTGGGCGCGCGTCTCCACGCCCTCCGCGATCACCCGCATGTGCAGGCTGTGCGCCATGCCGATGATGGCGCGCGCGATGGCGGCGTCGTCCGGATTGACCGTCACGTCGCGCACGAAGGCGATGTCGATCTTGAGCTTGTCGATCGGGAAGCGCTTCAGATATGCCAGGCTGGAATAGCCGGTGCCGAAGTCGTCGATGCCCACCACCACCCCCACCGACTTCAGGTTGTTGAGGATGGCCACGGTGCGTTCCGCGTTGGCCATCAGGGCGCTTTCCGTCAGTTCCAGCTCCAGGCATTGCGGGCTGACCTGGTGGCGCTCCAGGGCCGCCCGGACCGTGGCTTCCAGATCCCCTTCCACGAACTGGCGGCTCGACACGTTCACCGCCACCCGCACCTCGCCCACCTGCGCGGCGCGCCAGGCGGCGATCTGGCGGCAGGCCGCGTCGATGATCCATTCGCCCACCCGCACGATCAGGCCCGTGTCCTCCATCACCGGCACGAATTCGGCCGGGAACACCATGCCGTAGCCGGGCCGCTCCCAGCGCAGCAGCGATTCGACGCCGCTGATGCGCCCGGTGCGGGTGTTGACCTTGGGCTGGAAGTGCAGGCGGAATTCGTCGTTGTCCACGGCGCGCCGCAGCGCCATCTCCAGGTCCAGCCGCGCCAGCACCTGCACGTTCATGCCGGCGGTGAAGAAGCGGTAGCCGTCCCGCCCCGCTTCGCGCGCCCGCGCCATGGCGGCATCGGCGAACTTGACCAGCGTTTCCGGATCGGTGGCGTCGTCCGGATACATGGCGATGCCGATCGAGGCGGTCAGCACCACCTGGTGGCCGTCCAGGTCGAACGGGGTGCGCAGCTGCTCGCGCACCTGGTTGGCCACGGCCACCGCATCCTGCTGGCTGCGCGACATGGTGAGGATCAGCGCGAACTCATCCCCACCCAGGCGCCCCGCCGTGTCGCGGATGCGCGCGCACTGGACCAGCCGGCTGCTGAACTGGCGCAGCAGCTGGTCGCCCAGCGCCGCGCCGAGCGACTCGTTGACGGCCTTGAAGCGGTCCAGGGTGATGAACAAAATTACCACCCGCCAGTCGCGGTCGCGGGCGATCTCGATCGCCTCCTGCAAGGTGCTGAAGAACAGGGTGCGGTTGGGCAGGCCGGTGAGCGAATCGTAGGACGCCATGTGGCGCATGCGCTGGCGGGCCAGCATGCGCTCGGTGATGTCGCGCGCCACCGCGATCAGCATCGGGCGCGAGCCGTCCTGGTGCAGCTGCCAGTTGATTTCCACCGGCACGCTCACCTGGTCGGCGCGCAGCAGGCGCGCCTCCACCAGCTCCTGGCCCGGCGCCGTCGCGCCGCGCTGCTGCGCCAGCTCCGCCAGGCCGATGGCGGTGGCGCCGGCCGCCAGCAGACCGTAGCGCCGGAAGCCGAGCATGCGGCAGGCGCCCTCGTTCACGTCCAACAAGGCCAGGCTGTCCGCGTCGAGCAGGAAGATGGCGTCGGCGGTGGCGTCCATGGCGCTGCGAAAGCGCTGCAGCTCCGCGGTGCGCTCGCGTACGGTTTCCTCCAGCGTGGCGCCGTAGTCGCGCAACTGCCGGTTCAGCAGGCGCACTTCCAGCATGTTGCGGATGCGGGTCAGCACTTCCAGCGTGTCGAAGGGCTTGCCGATGAAGTCGCGCGCGCCGGCGTTGAGCGCGGCGATCTTCTGGTCCGGATCGGCCGTGATGACCAGCACCGGCAGATAGCCCGGCTCGAGCGCTTTCAGCGCGGCCATGACGTCGAAGCCGCTCATGCCCGGCATGTGCAGGTCGAGCAGGATCAGGTCGAAGTGCTCGGCCTCGTGCAGGGGCACCACCAACTGCGGCTCGCGCACGCTGCGCACGTGGCGGTAGCCGCTGCCGGTGAGCAGGTGTTCGAGCAGCTGGACGTTGACGGCCTGGTCGTCCACGATCAGGATCTTCGCATTCAGGATGTCGTCGCGTTCTATCATGGTGCCGCTCCCGCCGCCCCCAGCGCCGCGTCGAGCGCCGCGGTGAATTCGTCCACGTTGATCGGCTTGGTGAGGTATCGGAAGAAGCCTAGCGCCTTCCCGCTTTCGATGTCGCTCGGCATGGCGTTGGCCGTCACGGCGATCACCGGGATACCCGCCGTGCGCGGACTGGCGCGCAGTTCGCGGAAGGCGTCCGTGCCGCTCATGCCGGGCAGGTTCAGGTCCATCAGGATCAGGTCCGGCAGCCGTTCGCGCGCGATGCGGATGCCCGCGTGGGCGTCGGTGGCGGTCAGCAGTTCGAGGTCCGGCCGCAGGCGCATGATCTCCTCCACCAGGCGCAGGTTGGCCGGATTGTCCTCCACGTACAGCACGGTATGGGCGGCGCCGGCGCGCGGTGCGGGCAGCGGCGCCTCGGTCAGCTCGGGCAAGCCTGGCTGGGCCGGTTCGGCCAGGCCCAGCTCGAACCAGAACACGCTGCCCACGCCGGGGGTGCTGGTCACGCCGATCTTCCCGTTCATCAGCTCGACCAGGCGCTTGGTGACCACCAGGCCGATGCCGGTGCCCTCTTCCGCGCCGCCTTCCTGGCCCAGGCGGTTGAACGGCTCGAACAGGCGCGCCAGCTGTTCCGGCGTCAGGCCCTGGCCGGTGTCCTGCACCGTGATGCGCATGCGTTCGCCCTCGGCCTGCTGCACCGCCACCACCACCGCGCCCTGCTCGCGGTTGTACTTGATGGCGTTCGACATCAGATTGAGCAGCACCTGGCGCAGGCGGGTGCGGTCCGCCTTGAGCACCGTGGCGCAGGCCGCCGGGAACAGCACCCGCACCCCGCGCCGCGCCGCCAGCGGCTCCACCATCGCGCGCACGTCGACCAGGACTTCGCCCAGCGCCACCGGCTCCATCGACAGCGCCACCTGGCCGGATTCGACCTTGGCCAGGTCGAGGATCTCGTTGATCAGGGTGAGCAGGTGGCGCCCGGACTTGAGGATGTGGTCGGCGAATTCCTTTTTCTGTTCCGGGGTCGAGGGCAGGCTGTCGGAGGCCAGCAGCTGGGCAAAGCCGAGGATGGCGTTGAGCGGGGTGCGCAGCTCGTGGCTCATGGCCGACAGGAAGGCGGACTTGGCCTGGTTGGCCTTGCGTGCCTCGGCCATCGCCAGCTCCAGCTCCGCGTTGGCCAGCTCCAGCTGCATGGTGCGTTCGTGCACGCGCTGTTCCAGGCCGGTGTTCAGGCGCATCACCTCCTGCTGCGCCTGGGCGCGCTGCTCGGCCTCGCGCGCGATCTCGCGGTTCGACGTTTCCAGGGCGCGGGTGCGCTGCTCGATCTCGCTCAGCATGGCGTTGAAGGCGTCGGCCAGCTGGGCCGCCTCGTCGGCGCTGGTGCGCGGCGCGCGGCGCGAGTAGTCGCGCGTTTCCACCACCTCGCGCGCGACCTCGCTGACGGCCAGCACCGGGCCCGTGATGACCCGGTCCAGCTTGCGCGCCAACAGCACGGCGCAGCCCAGCGCCAACAGGGTGGCGATCAGCCCGATGCCCAGGTAGTCCGCCACCCGCGACAGCAGCGCAAAGTCCACGCTCAGGTAGACGGTGCCGAGCCGGTCGCCGCGCTCGAGGATGGTCTGGAACAGTTCCAGGCGCTCGATGCCGACCACGCGCGCACCCTCGCGTCCCGCCTGCGCGGGCACCTCCTGGTCCGCTTCCGGCGCGCGGTAGGAAGCAAACAGCTTGCCCTGGGCGTCATAGATGGCGGCGGCGCGCACGCCCGGACGCAGGCGCAGCAGGGACAGGTTCTCGCGCGCCAGGCGCGCGTCGTCGAAGGCCAGGGCGGCGGCCGTCATGTGGCCGAGCAGATCGGCCTGGGTCGAGATGTCGACCACCAGGCGCCGGTGGTAGCTGCGCAGGTCGTAGGCGATGATGCTGAGAATCGACACCAAGAGGGCGGCCAGCGTGGTGAGCACCACCACCGCCAGCACCTTCTTGCGCATGGACCGCAGGCGCTGCATCACGGCCCCGCGCGCGCTGCGTTCAGAAGCGCCATGTCAGCCTCGCCGCGAGGTCGCGGTCGTACACGCTACGGCCGGGGGCTGCGCCGAATTCGGGATGGCGGTCCGCGCCCAGGTTGCGCGCGGCCAGCGACAACTCCAGCGCGCGCGTGAGCTGCCAGCCGGCGCGCAGGTCGAGCGCCGTGTAGCCGGGCACCGCGGGCCGCGGCAGCGGACCCACGTGGCGCAGGGTCAGGTCGAGTTCGCTGCGGTCGGACCAGTCGTAGGACAGCCGCAGCGTGCTCCAGGAGGACGGATCGTTGGTGGCGACGCCGGTGGCGGCCGTGGCGTCGTGGCTGTCCGGAGCGGTGCGCAGGTCGAGCCGCTGCGTGGTGTGGCCCAGGCTGATGCGCAAGTCCGGCGTGACGTCCCAGCTCGAGGACAGCTCAGCGCCGTAGGCGTCGCCCCTGGCCTGGTTCAGGAAAACCTGGCCGGGCCCGGACGGATTCGGCTCCAGGGTGCGCAGGCGCTCGTAGCGGCTGTAGTAGAGGGTGGCGGCATAAGTCAGGGCGCCGTGCCGGGCGCGGTAGCCGGTCTGCAGGACGCGCGCCGTCTCGGACCGGAAGTCCGGCCCGCCCGCGATGCCGTACTGGGGCACGCCGTTGACGACGCGCGGCACGGCCGGCGCGTAGAAATCGCGGTCGATGCGCGAGGGCACGCGCACCGCGCGCGCCAGCGCGGCCCACCACATGCGCTCGGGCGCCAGGTTCCACGCGATGCTCAGGTAGGGCAGGCTTTCCCGGCCGGTGTAGCTGTTGCGCTCGAACTTGAGGCCGAGGTTCAGGCGCAGCGCCGGCGTGAGCGCGATCTCGTCCTGCGCGAACACATTGGTCCAGGCCAGCGTGCGCGACGGCGGCAGAAAGGCGAAGCTGCGCGCGTTGGCCACATGGTCGCGCGCGCTGCGGTGGCCCCCGCCCCAGATCAGCAAGTGCCCCGGGCGCGGGCGCAGGCTGTGCTGCAGTTCCAGATCCAGGGTGTCGAGTTCCTCGACGAAGGCGTTGGGCTGGTCGCGCTCCGTATGATCGATATAGGCCTGCAGCTTCAGTTCGGAGTCGTCGTCCAGGGTGCGCACGGCGCGCGCCAGCAGGTTGGCGCCGCCGATGCGGATCTCGCGCGTGCCCTGCTGGTGCAGGCCGCCGTGATAGGCGTCGCCCTGCACGGTCAGGCTGCCGCGGGCGAAGGATGTGTCGGAACGGAACCCGATCTGGCTGCGCCGCATGCCGGTCGGACTGGTGCTGCCGTTGGCGCGCTCCAGGTCGTCCGCCTCCGCATACTTGGCGTACAGCCGGTACCAGGTGTTGCCGGCCACGCCGCCATAGCGCGCCGCGCCGTCGCGCCCGTCGGCGGCGCCGCCCGCCTGGACCAGGCCGCCCTGGGTCGCGGCGGCGGAGCGGGTGATGATGTTGATGACCCCATTGACCGCATTGGCGCCCCACACGGTCGCCCCCGGCCCGCTGATCACCTCGATACGTTCCACGTCCTCGAGCAGCACGTCCTGGGCGTCCCAGTACACGCCGGAGAACAGGGGCGAATACACGGTGCGCCCGTCGATCAGCACCAGCAGCTTGTTCTCGAACGGGCTGTTGAAGCCGCGGGCGGTGACGGCGTAGTTGCGCGCGTCCACCCGCGCCACCTGCAGATTGGGCGCCAGGCGCAATGCCTCGGGCAGGGTGGCGGCACCGGCGCGGCGGATGTCGTCGCCGCGGATCACGACCACCGACGCCGGGGTGTCACCCAGGCGCTCCGCGCGGCGCGAGACCGACGTCACCTGGATATTGGCCAGCTCTTCCAGCGACAGATTGGCAAAGCCGTCCGTGACCGGCACGGAAGCGTGCCCGGCGGAACTCACCAGCATGAGCCAGGCTGCCATGCCGAACGCCGTCGAATGAAGCACCATGAAGCTCCTGTCTGGGCCGCGATTTGACGATACGCAACAACGATACCGCCGGGGCTCCTCCGGCGGCGCACGTTTGCGTACCATTGTGTAATTGAACGATGAGAAAATAAAGGTATTTTGACAATGCTTTTCTTTCCCGTGCGGAGCACGCGCGCGCTAGAATGCAAGCGCATACACCACGATAGGAGCCTGACGTGACGAACGACATTCTCGAACTGGCGGCCCAGGTCGGGCGCGCCCTCCAGGCCAAGGGACTGCTGCTCGCGACGGCCGAATCGTGTACCGGCGGCGGCATTTCCACCGCCATCACGGAGATCGCCGGCTCCACCGGATGGTTCGACTGCGGCTTCGTGGTCTATTCCAACGCTTCCAAGACGGAACTGCTGGACGTGCCGGCCGCCCTCATCGCCCAGCACGGTTCGGTCAGCGAAGAGGTGGCCGCCGTGATGGCCGAGGGCGCCTTGGCCAACAGCAACGCCCACGTGGCGGTCTCGACCACCGGCATCGCCGGCCCGACCGGGGCCGTGCCGGGCAAGCCGGTCGGCACCGTCTGCTTCGCCTGGTCGCGCAACGGCCACACCCATACGGAGCGCCTGGTGTTCCAGGGCGACCGCCAGGGCGTGCGCGAGCAGACCGTCCGCCACGCCATGCAAGGACTGATCCGCTTCCTCGAATGAGCTTTCCCCCTGTATAGTTCTGATGGGCATGGCCGGCGGCCCTGCCCATTTGTACTAGTAAGAACTATTTCGGGGACATTCAATGCAGAACACGGTTCACTTCATCCTCCAGGGCAAGGGCGGCATCGGCAAGACGCTGGTCTCGACCATCCTGGCGCAGTGGCTGGCCAACAAGGCGGAAGCGCCGCTGCGCTGCTACGACACGGACCAGGAGAACGCCACCTTCCTGCGCTACAAATCCCTGAACGTGAAGCACATCCCGGTGATGACGGAGGCGCGCATCATCGATCCCAAGCGCTTCGACGCGCTGATGATCGACATCCTCGAGGAAGACTGCAACTGCGTGGTGGACAACGGCGCCAACACCTTTTCGCCGCTGATGAGCTACCTGCTGGAAAACGACTGCTTCGACCTGCTCAAGGAATCGCAGCGCAAGGTCTACATCCACAGCATCGTGGGCGGCGGCGACACCTTGCACGACACGGCCACCGGTTTCGTCTCCACCGCCAAGTCCACCGACGTGCCGCTGGTGCTGTGGGAGAACGAGCATTTCGGTCCGCTCGCCTCCGCCTCCGGCAAGCTGTTCACCGAGTCCCAGACCTATTGCGACAACGCCGCCCGCGTGGTCGGGCGCGTGGTGCTCCACCAGCGCAACGCCGACACCTTCGGCGCCGACATCAAGCGCATGAATACGGCGCGCATGACGGCCGAGGAAGTCAAGGCCAGCGACAAGTTCAACGTGATGGAGAAGCAGCGCATCAAGGTGGTGTTCAAGGACTTGTTCGAACAACTCGACCAGGTGAACTGGTAAGCCATGGACCAGAACAAGCTGCGCACCCTGGTCTTCGAAAAGACCGGCATCAAGATCGACGTCGACGACCCCGTGTTCGCGCTGGTCGCGCTGAACGAGGCCGTGCTGGAGGAAGCGGTGCTGCGCCATGTGGCCGCGATCGACAGCGCGTCGCAGGAAGTGATCGAGCAGATCCGCACCCACGCGCCGGCCGCGCGCAAGAGCCGCGCCAAGCCGACCGAGGCGCCGCCTCCGCCGCCGGCCTTCGGCGCGGCGGAACAGCGCATGGCGGCGCTGGCCGGCGGCGCGGCCGTGCTGGGCGCGCTGCTGGTGCTGCTCGGGCAGGCCCTGTTCTTCAAGCCCGCACCCGTTCCCGCGCCGGTGCTGCAGGCGCGCGAGCTGACGCCGGAACAGCAGGCCGCCATCCGCAACGGCGAAAAACTGGCGCGCATCGTCGACAAGCTCGACGCCAAGACCCGCGCCGCCATCAAGGCGGAAATGGCCAAGCCGTGACGCTGGCGTTCCCGCGCGCGCGGCAGTCCATGGCAGGACGCACCGAGCCAATGCAGGCGCGCAGGGGTTCCCGCTTGCGCGGGAATGACGGCAGCGCCGCCCGGACCTGAACTACTTGAGGTCCGCGTACAGGGGAGTGGACAGATAGCGCTCCCCGAACGACGGGATGATGCAGACGATGGTCTGGCCCGCGCTCTCGGGCCGCTCGGCCACGCGGATCGCCGCCCACAGCGCCGCGCCGGCGGAGATCCCCACCAGCAAGCCTTCCTGGCGGGCGGCGGCGCGCGCCGTCGCGAACGCCGCTTCGTTCGGCACCGTCAGCACCTCGTCATAGATGTGCGTGTTCAGCACCTCGGGCGCGAAGCCCGCGCCGATGCCCTGGATCGGGTGCGGCCCCTTGGCCCCCTTGGACAGGAAGGGCGACGCCTCCGGCTCCACCGCGATCGCGCGAAACGAACTCTTGCGCTCCTTGAGCACTTCGCCCACGCCGGTGATGGTGCCGCCCGTGCCGACGCCGGCCACGAGAACGTCGACCGCGCCGTCCGTGTCGCGCCAGATTTCCTCGGCCGTCGTGCGGCGGTGCACCTCGGGATTGGCCGGGTTGTTGAATTGCTGGGGCATGAAGTAGCGCGGGTCGGAAGCGACCATCTCCTCGGCCTTGCGGATCGCGCCCAGCATCCCTTCCGGGCCGGGCGTGAGGATCAGGTCCGCGCCATACGCGCGCAGCAGCATGCGGCGCTCCTGGCTCATGGTCTCGGGCATGATCAGCACGCACTTGTAGCCGCGCGCCGCGCACACCATGGCCAGCGCGATGCCGGTGTTGCCGCTGGTGGGCTCGACGATGATGGTGTCCGGGCCGATGCGCCCGGCCCGCTCGGCCGCCTCGATCATGGCCAGGCCGATGCGGTCCTTCACGCTGTGGGCCGGGTTGTAGAACTCCAGCTTGGCCAGCAGCTGCGCCGGCCCCTGGTACAGGCGCCGGATGCGCACCAGCGGGGTGTTGCCGATCAGTTCAGTGACATCGTTCGCGATACGCATCTGCTTCTCCCCGCTGGGTTGATGGGTTTATTTGACGTCCAGGAGTTCCACGTCGAAGATCAGGTCGGCGTCCGGCGGAATGGCGCCGCCACCGGCGCCGCGGTGACCGTAGGCCAGCTCGGACGGGATGATCAGGGTGCGCTTGCCGCCCACCTTCATGCCGGCCACGCCCTGGTCCCAGCCCTTGATCACGCGGCCCGCGCCGAGCGGGAACTCGAGCGGATCGCGGCCCGGATTGAGCGAGGAATCGAACTTCTTCCCGCGCTGGGTCGGCAGCAGGGGCTTGTAGAACCAGCCCGTGTAGTTCACGCGCACGGTCATGCCGGGGAAGGCTTCCTTGCCTTTGCCGACCACCGTGTCGATCTTCTGCAGCTGCGGGCCTTGCGCCTCGGCGGGCGGAGCGGGCGGGGCGGCGGGCGCGGGCTGGGCCTCGGCCGCGGAAGCGGCGGAAGCGGCGCTGGCGGCGGCCGCCGGCTGCTGCGCGCCCTGCTGGGCGAAGGCGCTGCCGGCGCCGCACAGGGCCACCAGCAATACGGTACGAGCGATCATGAAACCTTCCTGGTCAGGTGAATAACGCGGTCTATGATAGCAAGGCCGCCTTCGGATGCGAAGCGTCGTCCGCCAGCTTGCGCAGCACGTGGGAGACGGCCACCATGCCGAAACTGGCCGTGACCACCATGGCCGAGCCGAACCCGGCGCAGTTCAGACCGGTCACGCTCTGGCGCTCGTCGCCGTCGACCGTGCAGGCGGCCTCCTCGCCTTCCGGATACTTGAGCGGCTCCATCGAGAACACGGCGTCGATGTGGAAGTTATTCTTGGCGCCGCGCGGAAAGCCGAACTCGTTGCGCAGGCGGCGCCGCACCTTGGCCAGCAGGGGTTCCTGTTCCGTGCGCGACAGGTCGCGCACCTCGATCCGGGTCGGGTCGGTCTGGCCGCCGGCACCGCCGATGGTGATCAAGGGAATCTGCTGGCGGCTGCAATAGGCGATCAGCACCGTCTTGGCGCGCACGCTGTCGATGGCGTCGATGACGTAGTCGTAGCCGTGGCCGCCGATGAAGCGGTCGAGGTTGTCGGCATCGACGAAATCCTCGACCAGGTTGAGCTTGCAGAAGGGATTGATCTCGGCGATGCGGCGCGCCAGCGCCTCGATCTTCGGCAGACCGATGGTGCCGCTCAAGGCCTGGATCTGGCGGTTGATGTTGGACTCGGCCACGTTGTCCAGATCGATCAGGGTCAGGCTGCCGATGGCGCTGCGCGCGAGCGCCTCCACCGCCCAGGACCCGACCCCGCCCACGCCCACCACGCACACATGGGCGGCGCGAAAGCGCTCCAGCGCGCGCTGGCCGTACAGGCGGGCGATGCCGCCGAAGCGCCGCTCGAAATCGATGTCCTCGTTATTCATTGAACCATTGTAACGGACGGTCCCGCCGCCCTGCTCTAAAATGGCGTTATTCCTTTGCTCACCCACCGCCAAGATGAACCTGCCCGCCACCGCTCCCGGCTTCGACCAGCCGATCGCCGTTCTCAAGCATTGCCACGACCGCATCCGCAAGCAGCTCGCCACGCTGGACAAGCTGCTGGCCCACCTGCCCGTGCACGGCGCCGACGAGGCCGCGCAGCAGGCCGCCCAAGGCGTGCTGCGCTACTTCGACCAGGCCGCTCCCCTGCACCACGAGGACGAGGAGGACGACCTGCTGCCCATGCTGCAGGCCAGCGCCACCGGTGCGGACGCCGAGGCCCTGTCCGTGGCGGTGCCGCAGATCCTGAGCGAGCACTCCGAAATGGACGCCCTGTGGCAGGACCTGCACGAGCAGCTGCGCGCGCTGGCGGACGGCCGCGCGGCCGAGCTGTCGGCCGCGTCCGTGCGCCGCTTCGCCGAGGTGTACGCGCGCCACATGCAGACCGAGGAAGGCCAGATCGCCCCGATGGCGGTGCGCCTGTTCAGCCCCGAGCAGATGGAGCGCCTGGGCAAGGCGATGCAGGCCCGGCGCGGCCTGTTGCCGGCCGGCGAGCTGGTGGCCCAGATGCGCAAGGATTACGGCCAGGCCGAGCTGTCCGAAACCCAGGTGCTGGACGACCCGATCCGCCAATTCGAAAAATGGTTCCAGGAAGCACTGAAGGCGGAGGTGAACGAGCCCAACGCGATGTGCCTGTCGACCGTCGGAACGGATGGCCGTCCGACCTCGCGCATCGTGCTGGTCAAGCAGTTCGACCAGCGCGGGTTTAGCTGGTACACCAACTACGCCAGCCGCAAAGGCCAGCAATTGTGCGACAACCCGCATGCCGCATTGCTATTCTTTTGGCGAGAGCTGGAACGCCAGGTCCACATCGAAGGCAAGGTGGAGCGCACATCGGCGCTGGAAAGCGACACGTATTTCAACAGCCGCCCACTGAAGAGTCGCTTGTCGGCCATTGCCTCGGCCCAGAGCACGCCGATCGCCAGCCGCGCCGTCCTCGAGCAACAGTACGACGACGTGGCGGCCAAGTATGGGGAAGCCCCGCCGCGCCCGGAACACTGGGGCGGCTACCGCTTGGTGCCGGAACGCATCGAATTCTGGCAGGGGCGGCGTTCGCGGTTTCACGACCGCATCGTGTACACGCGTCAAGCTGACGGCAGCTGGACGCGCGAGCGTCTACAACCCTGACCGGGCGCGCGGCGCCTGGTCGTGCAGGAGGTGCCGCATGTTCGATCTGTCGCGTCTGGGAAGCTGGAGCAGCGAACTGCGCAGCCAGGAGCTGTCGCTGCCGCTGCGCGTGGATTTGTGGAACGGGGAGCGCTATGACTTCTCGCCCGAGCCGCCCAGCGTGGAGATCCGCGTGCCCGGTCCGGGCGCGCTGCGCTATCTGATGTCGCCCTCGCTGTACAACCTGGGCAAGGCCTATGTGGAGGGCGCGATCGAGGTCAAGGGCCGCGCCGCGGACATGATCGACGTTGTCAACGCCCTGGCGCGCACCAGCCTCAAGGCCGAAGGCCGCTTCGGACGCCTGGTGCGCAGCTTCGGCAATCACACCCGCGAGCGCGACCGCGCCGCCATCCAGTATCACTACGACGTGTCCAACGCGTTCTACGCCGAATGGCTGGACCCGGCCATGGTGTACTCCTGCGCCTACTTCGAATCCGGCGACGAGAACCTGGAGACGGCCCAGCTGCGCAAGATCGACCACATCCTGACCAAGATCCAGCTGCGCCCGGGCCAGACCCTGCTCGACATCGGCTGCGGCTGGGGGGCGCTGGTGATCCGCGCGGCCGAGAAATTTGGCGCGCGCTGCGTCGGCATCACCTTATCCGACAACCAGGCGGCGCTGGCGCGCGAGCGGGTGCGCGCGCACGGGCTGGAAGACGTGGTCGACATCCGCCTGCAGGACTACCGCGACATCCGCGGCGAGTTCGACCGCATCACCAGCGTCGGCATGTTCGAGCACGTGGGGCGGACCAACCTGCCGGCCTACTTCCGCCAGATCGACGCCCTGCTCTCGCCGGACGGGCTGGTCATGAACCACGGCATCACCACCACCGACGTCGACGGCGGCGAGACGCCGTACGGCGGCGGCCAGTTCATCGACGAGTACGTGTTCCCGCACGGGGAGCTGGTGCACCTGTCGACCGTGATCCAGACCATGCAGCAGGGCGGGCTGGAAGTGCGCGACGTGGAAAACCTGCGTCGCCACTACGCGCGCACCTGCGCCATCTGGGCCGACAATTTCGAGACCCGGGCCGAGCGCATCCGCCGGCTCTGCGACGAGAAGACCTTCCGCATCTGGCACGTCTACCTGGCCGGCTGCGCCTACGCCTTCGCCCACGACTGGATCAGCCTGTACCAGATCGTGTGCGGCAAGGCCGGACTGGAGCCGTCCAGCCACAACTGGTCGCGGCGCTACATGTACCACTGAGCTGCGTCATTCCCGCACAAGCGGGAATCCATGGCCCCTTGTTCACGCTCGGTGACGTTGTCATTCAAGCGCGTCGAAGCCGGCTGACCCGGCGGCGGTCAGGCCGCGCAGCTCGGTGTAGACCTTCTCGAGCGTCGCGGCCAGGGCCTCGGCCTGGGCCACCCAGTGGGCTTCCTGGGCCGGGTCGTGCAAGCTGACGGTGAGCTGTTCGGCGCGCTCGACGGCGTCACGGGCGCCGAAGTTGGCCAGCACTCCTTTCAGGCTGTGCACGGCGCGCTGGGACGCGGCCAGGTCGCCCGCCGCGAGCGCGCTGCGCACGCCCTCCAGCAAGGCCGGCCCGTCGGCCAGGAACAGGCCGGCCAGTTCCAGGTACAGGTCGACGTCGCCGTCCAGACGCTGCAAGGCGTCGCGCCAGTCCGGCAGGGCGCGCTCCTCGTGCGGGCCGAACTGCGCCACCACCTGGCGCAGGCGCGCGCTGTCGATCGGCTTGGACATGTAGTCGTCCATGCCCGCTTCCAGGCAGCGTTCGCGGTCGCCCTGCATGGCGCGCGCCGTCATCGCCACGATCGGCACGTGGCGGCTGGTGCCGGATTCCTGCTGGCGCAACTGGCGCGTGACGGACAGCCCGTCCAGGCCAGGCATCTGCACGTCCATGAAGATCAGGTCGTACTCGGCGCGCTGGGCGCATTCGAGCGCGGCCAGGCCGTTGTCGACCAGGTGCACGCGGTGCCCCAGCTTTTGCAGCAGGCGCACGGCCAGGCGCTGGTTGACCGGGTTGTCCTCCGCCAGCAGCACGCGCAAGCCGTCCGCGCGCGCTTCCGGAGCCGGAACCGGCGCGGCCGTCACCGGCGCCAGCGGCTGCTCCCAATGCTCCGGCAGCGCCGTCTGGAGCGACACGCCGGTCGGCCGCAGGGGGATCGTGAAGCGGAAAGTCGAACCGACCCCAGGCTCGCTCTCGAGCGCCATCTCGCCCTGCATCAGGATCACCAGGCGGCGGCAGATGGTCAGCCCCAGGCCGGTGCCGCCGTACTCGCGGGTGGTGGAGCCGTCCACTTGGGCGAAGGCTTCGAAGATCAGCTTCTGTTTCTCGGGCGGGATGCCGATGCCGGTGTCGCTGACGGCGAAGCGCACCAGGCAGCGGCCGTCCTCCTCCGGTCCCGCGTCCACCCGCAGGACCACCCGCCCGTGTCCCGTGAACTTGATCGCGTTCCCCAGCAGATTGAGCAGCACCTGGCGCAAGCGGCCCGGGTCGCCCTTGACGGTGCGCGGCAGCTCGGGCGCCAGCTCGCACGCCAGCTGCAGGTTCTTTTGCTGCGCGCGCAGCGCCATCGAGCGCGCCGTCTCTCCCACCAGGCGCGCCAGGTCGAAGGGCACCTCCTCGATATCGAGCTTGCCGGCCTCGATTTTGGAGAAATCGAGGATGTCGTTGACGATGGTGAGCAGGGACAGCGCGGACGCCTGCACCAGGCTCAGGTCCTCGCGCTGCTCGTCGGTCAGGGGCGACTGCAGCACCAGCTCGGTCATGCCGAGGATGCCGTTCATCGGCGTTCGGATCTCGTGGCTCATGTTGGCCAGGAACTCGCTCTTGGCGCGGCTCGATGCCTCGGCCGCCTCCACCGCACGCTGCATGGCGTCGCGCGCGGCGCGCTGCTCGCTGATGTCGATCGAAAACCCGAGCAGATAGGATTCGCCGCCGCTGTTGATGACGATCCGGTTGACCAGCATGTCCACCGGCGGGTCGATGCGCGTCAGGCGCCGCTCGCGCGTCACCATGCGGCCGGAACTCCAGGCCAGCGCGTCGTCCTCGTGGGTGATCGCGGACCAGCCGGGCGAGGCGAAGTCCTCGATGCGCTTCCCCAGCATCTGCTCGCGCGTGGCATGCGAGTGGCGCTCGAACGTGCGGTTGAAGCGCACGAAGCGGCCGCTGCGGTCCTTGAGGAAGACGGCGATCGGCAGCTGGTCGAGGATCTGCTCCGTCAGTTCCTGCTGGCGCTGGGCCGCCGCTTCGGCTTCCTTACGCGGGCTGATGTCCTGCAAGGTGCCGGCCAGGCGCAGTGCGCGCGCGCCGTCCCAGGCCACGCATTTGCCGCGCACCAGGGTGAAGCGCCAGTCGCCGTTCGGCATGCGAAAGCGCAGTTCGATATCGAGCTCGGGCCGCTCGCGCTTCAAGTGCTCGCGCAGGTGGATGGCCCAGCGCGCCAGGTCGTCCGGATGAACCTGCTGGGTCCAGTCCACCTCCGTCTCGTGTGCGAACACGAAGCCCAGGCTCGCCATCCACTGCGGATCGACGTAGGGTTGGGGCCGGGACAGGTCCCAGTCCCACAGGTGGCTGTCGGTGGCGCGCAAGGCCTGATGCAGGCGCTGCTCGCTGATGATCAGCTGGTCCTGCGCCAGCTTCTGCTCCGTGATGTCGATCAGGGAGCCGGACAGGCCGGCGTTGACACCGGCGTCGTCCTCGATGCGGCGGGCGAACACTTCCAGCCAGCGGAAGCTGCCGTCGCAGTGCTTGAAGCGCATCTGCTCGCGAAAGTGCTGCTCATCGCGCGCGATCAGGGCCAGGATGCGCGGGAAGAAGGCCTGGCCGTCCTCGCGGTGCACCCACCACAGGGCGCGCTGGCCCAGGGTCTCGTCCACGCTGAAGCCAGTGATGTGTTCCCAGGCCGGGTTGAGGTAGACCCAGTTGCCTTCCGGGTCGGTCTGGAACACCACCTCGCGCAGGCTGTTCAGGATACGCCGGTGCGCCGCCTCGGCCTCGGCCAGGCGGTCGCGCGCCGCTTCGCGCAACTGGGCGTTGGCGCGGGTCAGCTCCTCCGAGCTGATGTCGAGCATGCGCGTGCGCACCTGCAGGTCGCGCTCGAACTGGGCGTAGGCTTCCTCGGTGTGCGCCAGGAAGGCTTCGAGGCCGTCGGCGAAGACGCCGTCCCCGCGCTGGTGCAAGGCGTCCAGGCGCTGGCGCAGATCGCGCTCGCTGGTGACGCCGAAGCAGCGGCGCAGCTGGCGTGCGACGAGCTTGTGCCGCATCTCAGGCGCCCGCGCCGGGCTGGTCCTTGTAGCGCTCGCGGATTTCGAGCACGGCCGGCCAGCGCTGGAGCAGCGCCTCCACGCAGCGCGGATCGAAGTGCGTGCCGCTGTTCTCTTCCAGGTAGCGGCGCGCGTCCTCGATGCTCCAGGCCTTCTTGTACGGGCGGGCGCTGGTGAGCGCGTCGAACACGTCGGCCACCGCCACGATGCGCCCGACCAGCGGGATGTCCTCGCCTGCCAGGCCGCGCGGATAGCCGCTGCCGTCGAACTTCTCGTGGTGGGTATGGGCGATGACGGCGGCCAGCTGCAGCATTTCGGCCTGGCTGCCGGCCAGGATCTGGTAGCCGATCGTGGCGTGCTGGCGCATGATCGCCAGTTCGTCCGCATCGAGCCGGCCGGGCTTGAGCAGGATGTGGTCGGGCGTGCCGACCTTGCCGATGTCGTGCATGGGCGCCGCGTTCAGGATGTGCTCCTGCTCCTTGGCCGACAGCCCCAGTTCGGCCGCGATCAGGCAGGAGTAATGCGCCATGCGCTGGATATGCTCGCCCGTTTCGGGATCGCGGTATTCGCTGGCGCGGCACAGCAGCAGGATGGTCTCCTGCTCGCGCGCGCGCAGATCGGCCGTGGCCTTGTTCACTTCGCTGGCCAGCCAGCTGGCGCGGTTTTCCAGGGCCACCGAGGCGCGGCGCAGCTCCAGCATGTTGCGGGTGCGGGCCAGGAATTCGATCTTGTCGATCGGCTTGATGAGGAAGTCGTTGGCCCCGTTCTCCAGCGCGCGGTGGCGCACGTCCACGTCCTGGCTGGCCGTCACCATCAGCACCGGCGGGCGCTGGCGCGGGTCGCCGCCCAGGCAGGAGATGAACTCCAGCCCGTTCAGGTCCGGCATCAGGTAGTCCAGGATCAGCAGATCGTAGGGATTGTTGCGGCAGTATTCGAGCGCCGCGTGGGCCGACTGGAACGTGACCGTCGCGACGTCCTCGAGTTTCTCGATCAGGCGCGACATCAACACCAGGTTGATGTGCGTGTCGTCGACGATCACGACTTTCATTTCAGCCGGTGCGCGTAGGTCTTCTTGAACTTCGCCACCTTGGGCGCGACCACGAAGGCGCAGTAGCCCTGCAGCGGATGCTGGCGGAAGTAGTCCTGGTGATAGTCTTCCGCCTTGTACCAGGCCTGTTCCGGCACCACCTGGGTGACGATGGGGGCGTCCCACACGGCGGCCATCTCGGCCATCACCTGGCGCGCCGTCGCTTCCTGCTCCGGGCTGTGGGTGAAGATGACGGAACGGTACTGGGTGCCGATGTCGTTGCCCTGACGGTTCAGGGTGGTCGGGTCGTGAATGGTGAAGAAGATTTCGACCAGGTCGCGGTAGGACACCACGTCCGGGTCGAATTCGACGCGCACCACCTCGGCATGGCCGGTCGTGCCGGAGCAGACCTGCTCGTAGGTCGGGCGCTCGGTGTGGCCGCCCATGTAGCCGGATTCGACCTTGGCGCAGCCCTTGACTTCGAGGTACACGGCCTCGACGCACCAGAAGCAGCCGCCGCCCAGCACGGCATAGTCCGAACTCATCGCCTACTCCACTGAAAGAAATCTTGTCGTATGGAGATCACTTTAACCCAAACCCACTCAGGGCGCACGTTTTTGGCATAATGATCGGCAATAACCTCCCGCTTCCATGAATACCAGCTCCCCCCGTGCCGAAACGCGGCAGTTCGATGCCGTCCAGTTCCGGCATGCCCTCTCCCAGTTCGCGACCGGGGTGACCGTGATCACCACCCGGCTGGCGGACGGCAGCTTCCGCGGCCTGACGGCGAGCTCCTTCAATTCCGTCTCGCTCGATCCGCCCCTGGTGCTGTGGAGCCTGGGCAATGCGGCCAACAGTCTGCCCATCTTCAGCGGCAACTCGCACTACGTCATCAACGTGCTGGCGGCGGGGCAGGAGCATCTGGCCAAGCTATTCTCGCGGCGCACGGACGATCCCTGGCGCGACGTGGAATACGAGCTGTCGCGCACCGGCCAGCCGGTGCTGAAAGGCTGCTCGGCGTGGTTCGAATGCCACAACCGCAGCCGCTATCCGGAAGGCGACCATGTCATTTTCGTGGGCGAAGTGGAACACTGCGAATTCCGCGACCAGCCCTCGCTGATTTTCCATGGCGGACAGTTCAGCAGCAGCCAATCGCGGTAGAATGGCGGATTAAGCAATCCCGTCTATACAAGTTTTTTATACCCCTATAACGAGACAGCCATGAATGCTACCCGCAAGGCACACTTCCACTGGGACGACCCGCTCCTGCTCAACGACCAGCTGACCGACGACGAGCGCATGATCCGCGACGCCGCGGCCGCCTATTGCACCGACAAGCTGCAGCCGCGCATCCTCGAGGCCTTCCGCCACGAGCAGATGGACAATTCCATCTTCCGCGAGATGGGCGAACTGGGCCTGCTGGGTCCGACCATCCCCGAGCAGTACGGCGGCCCGGGCCTGAACTATGTGGCCTACGGCCTGATCGCGCGCGAAGTCGAGCGCGTCGACTCCGGCTATCGCTCGATGATGAGCGTGCAGTCTTCCCTGGTCATGGTGCCCATCTATGAATTCGGCACCGAGGCGCAGAAGCAGAAATACCTGCCCAAGCTGGCCACCGGCGAGTGGATCGGCTGCTTCGGCCTGACCGAGCCGAACCACGGCTCCGACCCGGCCTCGATGGTCACCCGTGCGCGCAAGGTGGACGGTGGCTACCAGCTGACCGGCGCCAAGATGTGGATCACCAACTCCCCGGTGGCGGACGTGTTCGTGGTGTGGGCCAAGGACGACGAAGGCGCGATCCGCGGCTTCGTGCTGGAAAAGGGCTGGAAAGGCCTGTCCGCGCCCGCCATCCACGGCAAGTTCGGCCTGCGCGCCTCGGTCACGGGCGAGATCGTCATGGACGAAGTGTTCTGCCCGGAAGAGAACGCCTTCCCGGACGTGCGCGGCCTGAAGGGCCCGTTCACCTGCCTGAACTCGGCGCGCTACGGCATCGCCTGGGGCGCGCTGGGCGCGGCCGAAGCCTGCTGGCACACGGCGCGCCAGTACACCATGGACCGTCAGCAGTTCGGCCGGCCGCTGGCCGCCAACCAGCTGGTGCAGAAGAAGCTGGCCGACATGCAGACCGAGATCACGCTCGGCCTGCAGGGCTGCCTGCGCCTGGGCCGCATGAAGGACGAAGGCACGGCGGCGGTCGAGATCACCTCGATCATGAAGCGCAACTCCTGCGGCAAATCGCTGGAGATCGCCCGCGTGGCGCGCGACATGCTGGGCGGTAACGGCATCTCCGACGAATTCGGCGTGATCCGCCACATGGTGAACCTGGAGGTGGTCAACACCTACGAAGGCACGCACGACATCCACGCCCTGATCCTGGGCCGTGCCCAGACCGGCATCCAGGCCTTCCAGTAAGCGGAGAAAAAACCGGGGTCAGACCCCTTGAAAGAAAAACCGGGGTCAGACCCCGGTTTTTTTCTTTTTGCGTTCAGCTCAGAACTTGTAGCCGATGCCGAAGTTGACTGCCTTCGGGTCCAGCGTCATGTCCTGCCACTGGCCGGTCGAGAAGTGCACCTGGGTTTTCAGGTAGGTCTTGGTGAAGACCACGTCGGCGAACCACTTCTCGTTGAAGTTGTAGGCCAGGCCCAGCTGCAGCGTGCCGGCAACCTTGTTGTCGATCTTGAAGGTCGTGGCCGGGCCGCCGGTGTTGGTCAGCGCCGTCATCTGGCCCGAGCCGGTGGTGCGGCGGAACCAGGCGTAGGTCAGGCCCAGGCCCACGTACGGGCGGAAGGCCGCCTTCGGCTCGAAGAAGCGGTACTGGATGAAGGCGGTCGGCGGCAGCGACTGCACTTCGCCCAGCTTGCCGGTGCCTTCGATCGCGCCGGCGCCGTACAGCTCATGCTTGTACGGCAGACCCAGGTCCAGCTCGGCCGTGATGTTGTCGGTGATGGCGTAGCCGCCGACGATGATCGGCTGCGTGTCCGCGCCGACCGCCGCCTTGGAATGCGGCAGCGCCGGGGCCGACACGTCGCCCGAATCGACCACCGGGGTGATCTTGTTGATACCGACCTTGCCGAACCACTGGCCCGCGCTTTGCGCCTGCGCGCCACCGGCCATGGTCATTGCCGCAGCCAGGGCCAGCAGCTTGAATACGCGTTGTACTTTCATGTTATCTCCTGATTCTTGTGGTGAGGCGGCCCGCGTCCGGCGCGGGCCGCGTGCGCATGCTTACAGCCAGCCCTTGACGATCATCTGTTCGGCCACGTACTTCGCGATCAGCGAATGTTCGAACGGGGTCGGATGCACGTCGTCGGCAAACATGTAGTGGCTCACGTCACCAGAGACAACATTGGAAGCCGTGCAGATCAGCGAAGCGCCGCCCAGCACATTGCTGCCGCAGGCGACGTCGTGGGTGTTCGACAGACCGTACGGCGCCGGGTTGACATACTGGTCGGCGGACAGCGTCGCCAGGTCCACATACAGCACCTTGGCTTCGCCCGCCAGGCCGGCTTTCAGCTGGCCGTTGAAGGTGTCGACCATGGCCTTGATCAGGGCCTGGGTGCCGGCGTCCTTGGACTTGGCGGCCGGGGTGATCGACATGTCGGGCAGGTTGTTCACCACGACATAGTTCGCGCCCTTGCCGACGATCTGGGTCTTGACCAACGCGGCCAGCTCGGCGCCGGCCTGGCCCATCTTCGGCACCAGGGCCGGGCCGTTCTTGGTGGCGTACTCGGCGCCAGCCTTGGCGCCGGCGGTCTGGCCGGCGGCGGTGGCGTCGCTGGTGGCCTTGGCCACGATCGGACCGTACACGGTCGGATCGGCTAGGGTCATCGGGGCGCCGGACTGGATCGCGGCGCCGATGGCGGCCTGCACGATCTGGGTCGGGGTGCCGCCGGCCGCGGCCGTGGTCTGGATCGCGGTGCCGATGGTGACCGCGGCCGTCTGCGGGTTCGGGCACTGAGCGGCGAGCTGACCGGTCAGCGAGACGGCGAAGGCCTGCTGGCCGGCCAGGGCGCCGGCCGCCTGACCAGCGGCGGTCGCTTCGGCCGTCAGCTGGCCGAGCAGGCTGAGGGCGTCATTGCCACCGGCGATGACGAGCACCACTTCGGTGCCGCTGAACTTGCCGCCGCTGAGGGCGAGGTGATTGGCCACCTGGGTCACGACCGGCACGGTCAGCTGGCCGAGCAGGTCGCCGGTCAGGGCATTGTGCGGGCCGATCGGATTGGTCACGCGCGAGCCGCCCTGGGCATAGCTGTAGCAGCCGGCATGATTGACGACCGGTACACTGTAGACACCCTGGCCGCCCAGGCCGGTCTGCGCGGCGCACGGGGCCGGGAGACCGAACTGGGCTGCCAGCAGCTCGGTCCAGATTTTCGCGCTCGGGCCGTTGACCGTGTATTTACCACCGCCAGCCGCGCCGACGCCGCCGACTGCGTAGCTGCCGGAGTCCGCCAGCGAGTCTCCGAACACGACTTCGGACGTGTATTTGGTCTTGAATTCCTGGTTGCCCGGGTTGCTGCCGCCGCCACCGCAGGCGGTCAACGCGGCCGCTGCGACCAGGGTCAGCGCAAGTTTGATATGACGCATTGTGTCTCCTAAAAGTACCGTTGTTATTCGAAACGAACGCCCGTGCTATTCGCCTGCCGATAAGTTTGCCAGTCTTCCCCGATCTTGTATAGAGAAAGCAAGCATTGTGCGGACCCGAGCGTTGCAATCCTGAGCACGAACCGGCCACGCTACCTGCCACGGAGGAAAAGACCTTGAGCTGGATCAAATGCCGCGCGGCACGGGCGGCGCCCCGGTGTCAGAGCTTGGCGTGGAAGTAGTCGCGTGCGACGCCGAGGCAGAAGGGCGCGACCAGCCCGGCATGATAATTCGTCACGACGGCCGCGTCGCCGGCGCTGCGGCGCAAGGCCAGCTTGGCGGCCGCGAAGCCCAGCTTGGCATTGCGGTAGCTGTCGCCGAAATTGGGAATCGTATCGATGTTGACTTCGACCAGTTCGGCCGGCGCCCCGGCGGCGTTGGCGTGGCGGACGAACGCTTGGGTGTTCGCATATGGCACGGTGGGATCGGCGTCGCCACCGCACAGCAGGGTCGGGGTGGCCGGCACGTAGGAACGCAAATCGTTGGCCCGCATGAAGCGGCGCAGCGCATTCGCCGGCGCGCAGCCGCTCGTCACGCCGTCCGTGCAGGGAGCCGCCTGCCGGTCGGCCAGGTAGGCGCTGCGATAGGCGCTGGTGACCAGATGCTCGGCGCCGAAGCCGTCCGCGTGGCCGGCAGCCTGCGGCTGGGAATCGGACGCGAACAAGGCCGCCGCCGGCAGCAAACCGTCCGCCACCAATTGGGACGCGCTGCGCGGTCCTGGCAGCAGCGTATCGACGGCGGCGTAGCGCGTCTCGTACACCTCGCCCGCAGTGGCGTACACGGCCGCGCCGCCGCGCTGGGCCCCGCCCGTCAGCAGGGGCATGAACGCCGTCGCCCCCAGCGTGGGCGCACCGCCGAAGATCGCATCGCCCATCTGCAGCAGGGCGTAGGGTCCGGACATGCCGGCCACCGCGGTGACGGCGGCTTCGCCGGCGTAGCGCTGCTGCAGGGCGCGCTGGGTCGCCAGCGCCACGTGCCCGCCCTGCGAGTAGCCGGCGATGAACAGGCGCGCCGACGCCGTCGCACCGATCTGCCCGAAGCCGCGGCGGGCCGCGCGCCAGGCGTCGACCATGTCGTCGGCCTGGGCCTCGGCGTTGAGATAAGGGTGGTAGGGCAGCGTGGAGCCGGCGTAACCGGTGTAGTTGGGCGCGACCACGATATAGCCCTGGGCCGCGAACATGGCGGCGACCAGCTGCGCTTCGCGGTTCGATTCGAGCGCGCTCATGTCGTAAGCCTGCTCGACGCTGGTGCCGTGCGCATACAGCAGCACCGGGCGCGGGCCGGTGCAACCCGCTCCCGCCGGCACCATGATGGCCGCGGCGGCCGTGGTGGCTTCGCCGCGCGCGCCCAGCGTCCGGTAGGTGATGCGGCTAATGCCGACCGCACAGGCGGGCTTGCCCGTGATGAGGGTGGTCCCTTCCTGCTGCCCGTCCAGCCAGGCCGTGAACACGTCGGGGGACAGCTGATCGACGGGAACGCCGCCGATACGCACGGCGACGGCGGCCGGAGCGGCAGTGAGCGTGCCGCGCGCCTCAGCCCCGCTCTCGCCGCCGCTGCTGCCGTCAAGGGCCGTGCCGCCCCCCGTCTGCCCGCCACCGCCGCAGCCGGCCAGCACCGCGGCGCCGAGCAGCGCGCCGACGGCTTTGGCTTTCACCGCGGCGCCTCGCTGTTCAGGAGACCGTGCACGATGCCGGTCGAGCCGTGCGCGGCGCGGCGCAGACGGTCGTTCACGCCCAGCCAGGGGCCGTCCGTGGGCGGGGCCTCGACCAGGATCACGTCGGCCGCGCTGTGGTCCAGCTGGCGCAAGGCGGCGTACAGGGCGTGCGCGAAGCCGTCCGGCTGGGCCGGCAGGCGCAGGCCCGGGCCGTCGTGGGCGATCCCGGAATAGTGGATCAGGGCCGCGCGCTTGCCCTTGGCGCGCAGTTGCGCCAGCGTCTGCACCAGGGTGGCAGTGGGCTGCATGGCCACCGGCGTATGCGGCGCGTAGTGCGATTCGAGCGTGCCGGAGGCGCGCGGCGCGGCGGCGTCGGGCGCGGCCGGCAGGCGGTCGATCACCGCCGCGATCGCCTCGGCGCTGACCCGGCCCGGCCGCAGCAGCACGGGGCCGTGCGTGGCCAGGCGCGACAGGTCGACGATCGTCGATTCGATCCCGACCTCGGACTGGCCGCCGTCGAGGATCACCCCGATCGGGCCGTCTTCCCCGAACTCGTCGCGCACGTGCTGGGCGGTGGTGGGGCTCACGCTGCCGAACTTGTTGGCCGAGGGCGCGGCCACCCCGCCCTGCCCGCCCTTGAAGGCGCGCAGCAGCGCGATGGCGACCGGGTGCGCGGGACAGCGGATGCCGACCGTGTCCTGGCCGCCGCTCACCGCGTCCGGAATGCCGGGCGCGCGCTTGAGGATCATGGTCAGGGGGCCGGGCCAGAAGGCGTCGGCCAGCTGCTGCGCTTCGGGCGGGATGTCCGTGGCCCAGTGGGCCAGCTCGCCCTCGGGTGCGATGTGCACGATCACCGGATGATCCTGCGGACGGCCCTTGGCGGCGTAGATCCTGGCCACGGCGGCCGGGTTCTCCGCGTCCGCGCCCAGGCCGTACACGGTCTCGGTGGGCAGGGCGACCAGGCCGCCCTCTTCCAGCACCCGGGCCGCGTGCGCGATCGCTTGCGAATCCATGGCCATGCTCAGGGCGCGATGCCGAGGATGGCGCAGGCACAGCGCAGCTGCGCCTGGGCCTCCGCCAGCGTGGGCGCGACGAAGCTCACGTGGCCCATCTTGCGGCCCGGACGGGGTTCGGCCTTGCCGTACAGGTGCACGCAGGCGCCGGGCAGCGCCAGCACGCGGTCCCAGGCCGGCTCGCGCACGGTGTCGCCTTCGTACCAGACGTCGCCCAGGATGTTGAGCATGACGGCCGGCGAATGCTGGCGCACGTCGCCCAGCGGCAGGCGCGCCATCGCGCGCACCTGTTGCGCGAATTGGCTGGTGACGCAGGCGTCGATCGTGTAGTGCCCGCTGTTGTGCGGACGCGGCGCCATCTCGTTGACCACCAGGGTGCCGTCGGTGAGCACGAAGAATTCGATGCACAGCACGCCGACGTAGCCGAGCTGGGACACGATGGCGCGCGCTGCGTCCTGGGCGCGCTGCGCGCACTCGGCCGACACGTTCGGGCCGGGCACGGTGGTGGTGAACAGGATGCCGTCGCGGTGCACGTTTTCCGCGATCGGATAGACCACCGAGGCGCCGTCCGCGCCGCGCGCGGTCAGCACCGAGACCTCGTAGGCCAGCGGCAGCATCTTCTCCAGCAGGCAGGTCACGCCGCCCATGGCGTCGAACGCGGCCTGCACGTCCGCGCGGGTGCGCACCCGCACCTGGCCCTTGCCGTCATAGCCCATGCGCACGGTCTTGAGGATGCCGGGCAGGAGCTCGTCGCCGATGGCGGCGACATCCTCGTGCGAAGCGATCACCTTGTGCGGCGCCGGCTGCACGCCGGAGTGCGGCGCGCATGCGACGAAGAAGCGCTTTTCCGCGATGCGATCCTGGGCCACGGACACGCCGTGCGCGCCGGGCGCGACGAAGCGGCTGCGCGCCAGCAGGGCCAGGCTTTCGGCCGGCACGTTTTCGAATTCGGTGGTCACGGCCAGGCACTGGGCTTCCAGTTCGGCCAGGCCGGCCGGGTCGGTGTAGCCGGAAACGATCAGGCGGTCGGCCGCCTGCCCGGCCGGGCAGTCGTGCGCCGGGTCCAGGACCGCAACCCGAAAGCCCATGGCCTGGGCCGCGTGAACGAACATGCGGCCCAGTTGGCCGCCGCCCATCACGCCGAGCCAGGACGGCGCGAGGATGGGTTGGTGCTGCGATTGACTCATAAGGGAAGCGCCATGGCCTTGGCGGCCGCGGTTTGCTGCTGACGGAATTGTTCGAGCTGTTCGGCGAGCTTGCCGTCGGTGGCGGCCAGCATGGCCACCGCCGTCAGCGCGGCGTTGGCGGCGCCGGCCTCGCCGATGGCGAAGGTGGACACCGGCACGCCCTTGGGCATCTGCACGATGGACAGCAGCGAATCCTCGCCGCGCAGATACTTGGACGGCACCGGCACGCCCAGCACCGGCACGATGGTCTTGGCGGCCACCATGCCCGGCAGGTGGGCCGCGCCGCCGGCGCCGGCGATGATGGCGCGCAGGCCGCGCGCACGGGCCTGCTCCGCATAGGCGAACATCTCGTCCGGCATGCGGTGGGCGGAGATCACCTGCGCCTCGTGCGGCACGCCGAACTGCTTGAGGATGGCCACGGCATGCTGCATCACGTCCCAGTCGGACGACGAGCCCATGATGACGCCGACCAGCGGCTTATTCTGCTCGCTCATCTCAGACCTTCAGCTTTTCGCCGGTCAGGCGCTCGACCGCTTCCAGGTACTTGGCCTTGGTCTTCTCGATCACGTCGGCCGGCACCGCCGGAGCCGGGGCCTTCTTGTTCCAGTCGGTCAGCGTTTCCAGGTAGTCGCGCACGAACTGCTTGTCGTAGGACGGCGGCGAGATGCCGACCTGGTAGCTCTCCACCGGCCAGAAGCGCGAGGAGTCCGGGGTCAGGATTTCGTCGATCAGGTAGACCTTGCCCGCGTCATCCAGGCCGAATTCGAACTTGGTGTCGGCGATGATGATGCCGCGCTCCTTGGCGTAGGCGGCGGCTTCCGTGTACAGGCGGATCGCGTAGTCGCGCACCTGGCGCGCCACCTCGGCGCCGACGATCTTCTCGGCTTCGGCGAACGGGATGTTCTCGTCGTGCTGGCCGGACGGCGCCTTGGTCGACGGCGTGAACAGCACTTCCGGCAGCTGGTCCGCTTCGCGCAGGCCGGCCGGAAGGGCGATGCCGCACACCTGGCCGGTCTTCTGGTAATCCTTCCAGCCGGAGCCGATCAGGTAGCCGCGCACGATGGCTTCGATGCCGAGCGGCTTGAACTTCTTGACCACGATGGCGCGGCCTTCGACCTGTTCGCGCTCCTCCGGCGCCACGACGGACAGCGGGTCGATCCCGGTCTCGTGGTTCGGCATCAGGTCGGCGAACTTCTTGAACCAGAAATTCGACATGGCGGTGAGGATCTTGCCCTTGCCCGGAATCGGCTCGTTCAGGATGACGTCGAAGGCGGACAGGCGGTCGGTCTGGATGACCAGCAGCTTGTCCTCGCCCACGGCGTAGATGTCGCGTACTTTCCCGCGGTGCAGGAAGGGCAGCGACTTGAGATTGGTTTGCAGAACACCTGCCATGATGAATCCTTGCGTTTTGGAGCGGCTCAAGCGAGCCAATGTGGTTTGTTTTCTAGGTGCAGGTCGCGCTCGATCTTGCCCTCGTAGGGCGTGTCGAAGGTACCCAGGGTGACCGCGATGCGGTCGGCGTGGTCGGCGCTGCGCCAGGTCAGGGTCGAACCGCAGGTCTTGCAGAAGCCGCGATAGGCCTTGGCCGAGGACTGGTATTCCTGGACCTGGTCCGCGCCCGCAGTCAGGACGAAGTCGGCGCTCGCCACGTTGACGTAAGGGCCCGAGGCCGCGCCATGCTGCTTCTGGCACATGGTGCACCAGCAGTTGCTGGCGTAAGCCGCGGGACCGTTGATTTCGTAGTGGACTGCGCCACAGAGACAGCTGCCTTTGTACATGGTGCGAAGGCGCGCCCCGCCAGGCAGGGCGCGCGTGGTGAGGACTTAGTTGACGATCTGGGCCAGTTCGCCCTTGGCGTAGCGCTCGGCCATCTTCTCCAGCGGGAGCGGGGTGATCTTCGAGGCCATGCCTTCGCAGCCGAAGGCCTGGTAGCGGGCCTTGCAGATCTTCATGGCCGCTTCGCGCGCCGGCTTGAGGTAGTCGCGCGGGTCGAACTTGGACGGGTTCTCGGCCAGGTAGCGGCGGATCGCGCCGGTCATCGCCAGGCGGATGTCGGTGTCGATGTTGATCTTGCGGACACCGTGGCGGATGCCTTCCTGGATCTCCTCGACCGGCACGCCATAGGTCTCCTTCATGTCGCCGCCGAACTGGCGAATCTCGGCCAGCAGGTCCTGCGGCACCGAGGAGGAGCCGTGCATCACCAGGTGGGTGTTTGGGATGCGCGCGTGGATTTCCTTGATGCGGTCGATGGCGAGGATGTCGCCGGTCGGCTTGCGCGAGAACTTGTAGGCGCCGTGCGAGGTGCCGATGGCGATCGCCAGCGCGTCGCACTGGGTCAGCTTGACGAAGTCGGCGGCCTGGTTCACGTCGGTCAGGAGCTGCTCGCGGGTCATGGTGCCTTCCGCGCCGTGGCCGTCTTCCTTGTCGCCCTTCATGGTTTCCAGCGAACCGAGCACGCCCAGTTCCGCTTCCACCGTCACGCCGATGGCGTGCGCGAACTTGACCACTTCCTTGGACACGCCCACGTTGTACTCATACGAGGCGACGCTCTTGCCGTCGGCCTGGAGCGAGCCGTCCATCATCACGGACGAGAAGCCCGAGCGGATCGCGGCCATGCACACGGCCGGGGACTGGCCGTGGTCCTGGTGCATCACCACCGGGATGTGCGGGTAGGCTTCCACCGCCGCCTCGATCAGGTGGCGCAGGAAGGCTTCGCCCGCGTACTTGCGCGCGCCGGCCGAGGCCTGCATGATCACCGGCGCGTTGAGCGCGTCGGCGGCGGCCATGATGGCCTGCACCTGTTCCAGGTTGTTGACGTTGAAAGCCGGCAGACCGTAGCCGTGTTCAGCGGCGTGGTCCAGCAATTGACGCATCGATACGAGTGCCATGATTGACTCCAAACAATAGAAAAACCTTTAGTCGAACTCTCCCACGCGCACGATCTTGAGCGCGTTGGTACTGCCCGCCTGCCCCATCGGAGAACCCCAGGTCACGACGATCATGTCGCCCTTCTTGACCACGCCCTGCTTCATCAGCAGTTCCTCGGCCTGGCGCAGCACGGCATGGCTGCCGCCTTCCTGCATCAGGTGGTAGGAACGCACGTTGCGGTACAGGGCCGCCTTGCGCTCGGTGGTCTGCTTCGGCGTGAGCGCGAAGATGGGGGTGTCGATGGAAAAACGGCTCATCCACAGCGCGGTCGAACCGGATTCGGTCAGCGCCACGATGGCCTTCACGCGCAGGTGGTGCGCGGTGAACAGGGCCCCGTAGGCGATCGACTGGTCGATGCGGGTGAACTGCACGTTCAGGAAGTCGCCTTCCAGCTTGTTGTATTCGGATTGCTCGGCCTCGGCGCAGATCGCGGCCATCATCTCGACCGTCTCGACCGGGTACTTGCCCGAGGCCGTTTCGGCGGAGGTCATCACGGCGTCGGTGCCGTCCAGCACCGCGTTGGCGACGTCAGACACTTCGGCGCGGGTCGGCACGGCGTTGACGATCATCGATTCCATCATCTGGGTCGCAGTGATGGCGAGTTTATTCTGTTCGCGCGCCAGGCGGATCATGCGCTTTTGCAGCGCCGGCACGGCCGCGTTGCCCACTTCCACCGCCAGGTCGCCGCGGGCGACCATGATGCCGTCGGACGCGTCCAGGATCTCCTGCAGCGCCGGAATCGCTTCGGCGCGCTCGATCTTCGCGATCATCATCGGCTTGTGGTGGAAGGGTTCGCCGGCGATATTGGCCAGCTGGCGCGCCATTTCCATATCGGTCGCGCTCTTGGGGAAGGAGATGGCCAGGTAGTCGCACTGGAAGCTCATCGCGGTCTTGATGTCTTCCATGTCCTTGGCGGTCAGGGCCGGCGCGGTCAGGCCGCCGCCCTGGCGGTTGATGCCCTTGTTGTTGGACAGCTCGCCGCCCACGTGCACCGTCGTGTGCACCTCGTGGCCGGCCACGCGGTCGACGATCAGCACCATCAGGCCGTCGTTGAGCAGCAGGCGGTCGCCGGGTTTCACGTCGCGCGGCAGCGCCTTGTAGTCCAAGCCCACGCGGTCCTGGTTGCCCAGTTCGCCGTTCTCGCCCCACTTGGCGTCGAGGACGAACTTGTCGCCCTTGGCCAGGTCGATCTTGCCGTTCTCGAATTTGCCGACGCGGATCTTGGGACCCTGCATGTCGGCCATGATCGCCACTTCGCGGCCGCATTCGGCGGCGGCGCGGCGCACCAGGTTCGCGCGGTCGATGTGGTCCTGCGCTTTGCCATGCGAGAAGTTCAGGCGCACGACGTCGACGCCGGCGCGAATCATGCGCACGAGGGTGTCGAAATCCTGCGAAGCGGGGCCGATGGTTGCAACGATCTTGGTGCCGCGATACATAAGGGTCTTCTCTCCAGAAGTGAAAAAGCGCAGCCGCGGCTGCGCTCATGTTGTTCTTAGGTGGCGCTGCGCTGCTGCAGGATCTCCACGGCCGGCAGCGTCTTCCCTTCCAGGAACTCAAGGAAGGCGCCGCCTCCCGTCGAGATATACCCGATCTGCTCCGCGATGCCGTACTTGGCAATCGCCGCCAGGGTGTCGCCGCCGCCCGCGATCGAGAAGGCCTTGGAGGCCGCGATCGCCAGCGCCAGGGTTTTCGTGCCTTCGCCAAACTGGTCGAACTCGAATACGCCGACCGGGCCGTTCCACACGATGGTGCCGGCCTGAGCGATCTGCTGGGCCAGCGTCTCGGCCGTTTTGGGGCCGATATCGAGGATCATGTCGTCGTCCGCCACGTCCTGTACATTCTTTACGGTGGCCGCGGCGGTCGGCGCGAACTCCTTCGCGCACACCACGTCGACCGGGATCGGCACCTGGGCGCCGCGCTTGGCCATCATGTCGATGATCGCCTTGGCCTCATCGACCAGGTCGGCCTCGGCCAGGGATTTGCCGATCTTCAGGCCGGCGGCCAGCATGAAGGTGTTGGCGATGCCGCCGCCGACGATCAGATTGTCCACCTTGTCGGCCAGGGTTTTCAGGATCGACAGCTTGGTCGAGACCTTGGAGCCGGCCACGATGGCCAGCAGGGGCCTAGCCGGCTGGCCCAGGGCCTTGCCCAGCGCGTCCAGTTCGGCCGCCAGCAGCGGGCCGGCGCAGGCCACCGGGGCGTACTTGGCGATGCCGTGGGTGGTCGCTTCCGCGCGGTGGGCGGTGCCGAAGGCGTCGTTTACGTAGACGTCGCACAGCTTGGCCATCTTCTGGGCCAGCTCGTCGCTGTTCTTCTTCTCGCCCTTGTTGACGCGGCAGTTTTCCAGCAGGACCACCTGGCCCGGGGCCACGTCCACGCCGTCGACCCAGTTCTGCTTGAGCGGCACGTCGCGGCCGAGCAGTTCGGCCAGGCGCGCGGCGACCGGCGCCAGCGAATCTTCCGGCTTGAACTCGCCTTCGGTCGGGCGGCCCAGGTGGGAGGTCACCATCACGGCGGCGCCGGCGTCCAGCGCGGCGCGGATGGCCGGCACGGAGGCGCGGATGCGCGTGTCTTCGGTGATCTTGCCCGCATCATCCTGCGGCACGTTCAGGTCGGCGCGAATGAACACGCGCTTCCCTTTCAGCGCGCCTTGGTCGATCAGATCTTGCAAACGGATGAATTGCAGCATGGCTTAGCGGTCCAGGTCTGGGATGTGGGGAAAGAGCGTTATTTTACCGCAACGGCAACGCCTAGACATGCCAAAGCCGCAACAGTGTGAAGGCAGCCATCCCAAAGATAATCGTGTGCAGCATGTTCCGGCGCACGAGATAGAAGGCGATGGCGGCCAGGCCGGACAGGAGCTTCGGATTCCAGGGGTCGAGGTCGATCTGGCCGTCGGCGCGCACCAGGATGTCCGGCGCCACGATGGCGGCCAGGGCGCAAGCCGGAGCGAAACGCAGCATTTCCTGGATCCGCGGCGGAATCGTGATGTGGTGGCCCACCAGCCAGAACGAGGAGCGCGTGAGCGCCGTGGCCACGGCCAGGGCGCCGATGGTCAGCCAGATCTCAAGATCGGACACGTTTCACCTTTTGAGCGGTTTCTTCGACGAACATGGCCACCACCATGCCGGCCAGGACGGCAGCCAGCAGGCCCAGTTTGTAGGGAATGTTGTGGCCCAACACAGCGACCACGGAGGCCACCAGCACCCCGCACAGGGCGGCGCGGCCGGCCGTCAGCGGCACCATGATGCAGACGATGGCGAGCGTGCCGGCGAAACCCAGGCCCCATTCCGCGGGCACGGCGCTGCCCAGGAACACGCCGGCGATCGAGCCGACCTGCCAGGCAATCCAGTTCGGGTACAGCAGGCCCTTCAGGTAGGAGACCTTGCCCAGGGCGCGCTCCTCGCTCGGAAAGCGCTGCAGGAACAAGGCCACCGTGATGTCGCCGGCCACGTAGCCGAGGGCGAAGCGCTGGCGCCAGGGCAGATGCGAAAAATGCGGCGCCAGCAGGGCGGAAAAGATCACGAACCGCAGGTTGACCACCACGGCGGTCAGGAAGATCACCCACACCGGGGCGTGGGCCGCGATCAGCGGCAGGGACGCCAGCTGGGCCGAACCGGCGAACACCAGCAGGGTCATGCCCAGGGCCTGGGGCACCGTCAGCCCCGTCTTGACCATGGCGATGCCAACCACCAGGCCCCAGGCGCCGATCCCGAATAGAGTGGGTATGCCAATCCGTACGCCTTCGCGATACAGGGATTCGTCGTGGTCGGGCGGGGGCAGGGAAGGCATCCGAAGCGGTTCGAGGAGGTGAAATCGGCGGAGCCGCTATTCTACCGGCCATTTCAGCCGGCGGCACGATCCGTTAAAATCGTACTTTGTTCTCATTCCCCTGACGGAAACCCTCATGAACGCCAAGACGATCCCCGTTGTCGAACTCGAAGGCAAGGACTTGCCCGCCCACTGCCCCAACCCGGCCATGCCGCTGTGGTCCTCGCATCCGCGCGTGTTCCTGGACTTCGGCCACGACGGGCTGGCCAAGTGCCCTTACTGCGGCACCGAGTACAAGCTCAAGCCGGGCACGGTCGTCGGGCACCACTAAGAAAGCAGGGTAAGCGCATGAAGTCGGCGCGCCGGCAATTGAACGGCACCCCGGCCGAGGTCGAGGCGGCGTTCTACGAAGCCCTGAACCGGGGCGACCCGGACTCGCTCATGCTGGCCTGGGCCGAGGACGAGGACATCGTCTGCGTGCATCCGGGCGGGCCGCGCCTGCGCGGCTACGACGAAATCCACGCTTCCTTCGCCGCCATCCTGGAGCGCGGCGGGCTCGATATCCGCCCGTCCCAGGTGCACGCGACCCAGAACCTGGTGTGCGCCGTGCATTCCGTGATCGAAGGGGTCACCTCCAACGGGCCGGAACCGGCCCACCTGGTGGCCACCAACGTTTACCTCAAGACCCCGCACGGCTGGGGCATGGTGCTGCACCACGTCTCGGTCGCGCCCGGCCCCGCGCCCAAGGGCCATCCGCCCTCCAACCTGCATTGAAGACAACCCCGTCATCCCCGCGCACGCGGGGACCCCTGCGCGGATGCGTATCGGCTGCGCCAAGCACCAGGGGTCCCCGCGTGCGCGGGGATGACGGCGCGAGGCGCGCTTGAACTATCGCGCGCCCTTCTGGCTGCCCAGCGGCCACCTGCAAACGGTCTACCCGGCCCTGTTCCTGCGCCGCACGCCGGTGGCCTACCGGCGCGAGCGCTGGGATACGCCGGACGGCGACTTCGTCGACGTCGACTTCGTGGACGGCCAGCCGGAGCGACCCTTCGTGCTGATGTTCCACGGCCTGGAGGGCTCGTCGCGCAGCCACTACGCGCGCGCCCTGATGGCGGCGGTGGCGGCACGCGGCTGGTCCGGCGCGGTGTCGCACTTTCGCGGCTGTTCGGGCGAGCCGAACCGGGCCCCGCGCTTCTACCATTCCGGCGACGCGCGCGAGATCGGCTGGATCGTCCAGCGCCTGCGTCCGCACGTGGCGGGCCGCCTGTACGTGGCCGGCATCTCGCTGGGCGGGAACGCCCTACTGCGCTGGCTCGGCGAGGAACCGCACCAGGCCGACTGCGTGGACGCGGCGGCCGCCATCTCCGCGCCGCTCGACCTGGCGCAGGGCGGCGCGGCGCTGTCGTCCGGCGTGAACCTGCTGTACACGCGCATGTTCCTCAATACGCTCAAGCCCAAGTGCCTGCGCAAGCTGGAACAGTTTCCCGGCTTGTTCGACCGCGCCGCCATGCTGGCCGCGCGCGACCTGCACGCCTTCGACGACGTGGTGACAGCGCCCCTGCACGGCTACCGCGACGCGGACGACTACTGGCACCGCGCCAGCGCCAAGCACGTCCTGCACGACATCACGGTGCCGACCCTGGTGCTCAACGCCCGCAACGACCCTTTCCTGCCGAGTGAGCACCTGCCGCGCAGCGCCGCGGCCTGCGTACGGCTAGATTATCCGGAGCACGGCGGCCACGTGGGTTTCGCCGTGGGTGCGCCGCCCGGCCACATCGGCTGGCTGCCGGAGCGCATACTCGGCTTCTTCGAAGGAGGCGGACATGGATGACATCGTCAGGCAAGCCATGGCCAAATGGCCCAACGTGCCGCATTGCTACGGCTGGCTGGCGCTGGACGCGCGCGGCGTCTGGCGCATGCGCGACGAGCGCGCGCAGCACCTGGGACTGGCCGGGGACAAGCTGACCAATGCCGCGCTGGTCGGCTTCATCAACCGCAATTACGCCTGCGACGAGCGGGGCTGCTGGTATTTCCAGAACGGGCCGCAGCGGGTGTACGTGGAGCTGGAGGCGACGCCCTTCATCGCGCGCACCGATCCGCAGCAAGGGCTGCTGGTGCAGACCGGGGCCGTGCTCGCGCCGACCGCGGCTTACCTGACTTCGGACGGCGCGCTGGTGCTGGAAGCGCCGGGCATGGTGGCGCAGGTGGATGATCGCGATGTCGGCAGTCTGCTGGCGGCGCTGGACGACGATGCCCTGCTGGCGTGGCTGGAACGGCCGGAAGGCAGTCTGCAACTACGCTGGCGGGGCGCCACGCTGGCCGTCACGCACATCGGCGCGGACCTCGCTGCGCGCTTCCATTTCGTCCCCCACCCCCAACCCGTCATCCCCGCGGAGGCGGGGACCCCTGGTGCGTAGGGCAACCGATACGCATCCCCGCGGGGACGGTCAGGAACCTTCCTTCTTTTCCTTCATCTCGTCGCGCCGTTTGGCCTGGAGCTCGCGCTCGCGGGCGTCGATCATGGCCTGGTCGTAGAAGGTCGCGTCCTTGGCCGAGCGCGCCAGCTTGAGCTGGTCCAGCGCCCCCATGGTGCCGCCGGTCAGCGCATACGACTCCGCCAGCGCCAGATGCTGCAACGCGATCTTGCCCTGCTCCGCATAGGTCTTGGCCAACTGGTCGTACAGCTGGGGCTCGCTGCGGTACAGCCGGATCTGGTCGCGCAGGTAGTGGGCCGCATCCTCCAGCCGGCCATTGGCCACCAGCGCATCGGCGTACTGGCGGGCGATGCCGCGTGAGAGCGGGAACAGGGCCTGGGCTCTTTCCGCCGCCTTGAGCGCCTGCTCCTGCACGGCCCTGGGCTGGCCCGGCGCCAGCTTGATGTCGATATCGAGGGCCGCGAACAAGGCGGCCCCGTTGCCGGTCGGCGGCGGCGCGGCCGAGAACACGCCGGGCCGCGGCGGCGCGCTGGCAGCGCTGCGGGCCTTGTCCAACCATTCCTGCGCCTTGACGAAATCGCCCTGCTTGAGGGTCAAAAACGCCATGCCGTACTGGCCCGCCACCTGCTGCTGGCGGGACGGATCGTTCATCATCGCCGCGAACGCCTTCTGGGCCTCGGCGCGTCCGGCCGGGGTCTCGTCCTGCAGCACGCGGGCGCGGGCACGGGCGAGGTAGAAGTCCAGGCTGTCCACGCGCTGACGGTAAGGCGTCTCGCGGATGCGGGCCTGAATGTCCGCGATCCGCTCCGAGGTGAGCGGGTGCGACAGCAGCGAAGGCGGAATGTCCGGAAACATGCGGGTCGCCGCCTGCAGGCGGCCGAAGAAGCTGACCATGCCGGAGGTGTCGAAACCGGCCGCGCCCATGATCTGGAACCCGACCCGGTCCGCCTCGCGCTCGACCTCGCGGCTGAAATTAAGCTGGCGCTGGATCGCCAGTCCCTGCCCGCCCATGTAGACCCCGGCCGCCGCGTCCGGATTGGACTTGGCGGCCAGGGCGGCCAGCACCATCGTCGCCAGCGGGATGATCATGTCCTGCTTTTCCTGTCCGATCGAGCGGGCGATGTGGCGCTGGACCACGTGGCCGATCTCGTGCGACATGACCGAGGCCAGCTCGGACTCGTTCTGGGCCGCGATCAGCAGGGCGGAATGGACGGCGATGAAGCCGCCGGGCAGTGCGAAGGCGTTCAGCTGCGGGTCGCGCACGGCGAAGAAGAAATAGTCGGCGTTGGTCTCGCCGCGCGCGCCGGGCATGGCGGCCACCAGGTTGGCGCCGAACTCGTTCAGGTATTCGAGAATGGGCGCGTCGTCCAGGTAGTCGCGGTCGCGCCGGATGGTGTTCATGATTTCTTCGCCGATCCTGCGTTCCTGGACCGGCGTGAGGTCGACCCGCGCCACGTCGCCCAGCTGCGGCAGGTTGGCCGCGGCCGGGGCCTGCACCGGGGCGGCCCAGCCCTGCGCGCACGCCGCCAGGCAGAGCCCCGCGAGAGCGTGCCGGGTGAACGGAATGGCAAGGTTAAGATTCGGCTTCACGATGCTATGATACCCGCAACCACGGCGTCTTTACGGAGCGCCGCAACACATTGTTACCGACCACTTTATGACAGCGAACAGCGACCAGCTCACCCACTTCGACGCCGACGGCAAGGCCCACATGGTCGACGTGGGTTCGAAGGCCGACACCCACCGGATCGCGGTGGCCGCCGGCACCATCCGCATGAAACCGTCCACGCTGGAGACCATCGCCACCGGCAGCGCCAAGAAGGGCGACGTGCTGGGCGTGGCGCGCATCGCCGCGATCATGGCGGCCAAGCGCACCAGCGACCTGGTGCCGCTCTGCCATCCGCTGCCGCTGACGCGGGTCGCGGTCGATTTCGAGATCGACGCGCCGGCCCATGCGGTGCATTGCCGCGCGCAGTGCGAGACGGTCGGCAAGACCGGCGTGGAGATGGAGGCCTTGACGGCGGTGCAGGTGGCCCTGTTGACCATCTACGACATGTGCAAGGCGGTCGACCGCGGCATGGTGATGACGGACGTGCACGTGGTGGAAAAACACGGCGGCAAATCGGGCGACTGGGTGGCCGACTTCCATGAATAAACCAGAAGCCGCGCCGCGCGAATTCGATTTCGAGGCGATGCACCTGCAGGTGGGCAGCCGCCTGCAGTTCATCACCCACCGCACGCTCAAGCCGGTGCAGCACTTCTCGACCCTGGTCGGCTGGGCCAAGGACGAATACCTGATCGTCAAGGTCCCGCAGGAGAACGGCGCGCCGGTGCCGCTGAGCGAAGGCGACAAGGTCACCATCCGCGCGTTCTCGGGCGTGAACGTGTGCTCGTTCTCGTGCACGGTGGAGCGCACCTTCCCGCGTCCGGTCAACTACGTGCATCTGTCGTTCCCGACCACGGTGCAGGGCACCAGCCTGCGCGCGGCGATGCGGGTCAAGGTGGAGATTCCGACCCAGGTCACGCCGGACCGGCCGAACGCCGCGCCGATCAACATGTTCATCGTGAACCTGTCAGTCTCCGGCGCGCTGATCGAGTCGCCGCGCAAGCTGGCGCCGGGCACGGACCTCGTGCAAATGTCGTTCACGCTGATCCAGAATCCGGGCAACATCCAGGTCCGGGTCAATGCGCGGGCCGCGGTCAAGAACGCCACGTCCACCAAGGGCGACGCGGCGGAAGTCCACGGCTACGGTGTGCAGTTCCTGGACCTCGATCCCACCCACTACACGCTGCTGCAGAACATGACCTACGAGGCCATGATCGCCGACCGTCACAAGATCGTTTAGCACAAAAAAAAACGGCCCGGGAGACCCGGGCCGCTTCTTGAGCCGTCAGGCTTACTGTTTGCACACGCCAGCGGCGATACAGGTGCTGGTTGCGTCGGTGGTGAAGGCAACGGTGGTAGCGTCTTCTGCGAGCGCGGCCGGCGGGTTGCGGATGTAGGTATAGCCGCCTGCCGCAGCAGTCGCGGTGGCAGTAATCACGCCGGTGGTGCCCGTAATGGCGACACTGGCGAGGTTGGTGGTTGCGGCCGGCAGGGCGATGTTCAGCTCAGCAGCGGTATCGCAGCTCGTGAGCGTACCGGCGTTTTGCTGCAGGCACAGTGCCATGGCGGTTTCCACGACGGCCGTCGAGGCCACGACGTCAGCGAACTTCGCCTTGGCGACATATTTCTGGTACGCCGGGATTGCCACAGCGGCCAGAATACCGATGATCGCCACAACGATCATCAATTCAATCAGGGTGAAGCCCTTCTGGGCCTGGGTCTGGATGGATTTCATCGATTTCATTTCCGCTCTCCTTCAGTTGGGTGGGGTGCGCCGCTTCTGCTGCTGCACGTTCCATTGAGCAATCAGCGTGCCAGCCCATTTTGCGCGATTTCCATTGTCAATCTGATACAGAAATCGCGCATGCATACGAAAATTGTCATATGTCCTGACAATTTTTGTCAGCGCGGGCCTGCGTCGGCTCAAGCATCGACAGAAAATGACATAGACGTTCCAGCAACGTTAAGCACATCGCCATGTCGCAGGGGCTGGGGTTCGCGGCCGAGCGCGCCATGATTCAGGGTGGCCGGCTGGCTGCCGTCGACGAAGGCCACGGCATAGCCCGCCGGCCCGCGGCTGATCGCGACCACGCACTCACCCGTGCTGCCGAGAGTGGTCAGGGGTTTGGTCAGCTTGAGCGACTTGTTGACATGCGGCCCGTTGGTCACGGTGACCATACCGACCGGCGGTTCCGGCGCCAACTTGGCCTCGTAATCGAGGTGGTACATCGCGAGCATGAGGCGGTCGCCGTCCGCCAGCAGCTGGCGGGTGACGCGCTTGCCGTTGACGAAGCTGCCGTTGGTGCTGCCCAGATCCTCCAGCACGACTTGGCCGTTGGTGACGATGAAGGCGGCGTGGCGCGCGCTGACGGTGGGGTGGGTGACGACGATGTCGTTATCCGGATGGCGGCCGAAGCTGGTCCGCTCGCGCGTCAGCTCGAATGACTGCACAACCTGCCCTTCCAGCGACATGACGAATTTGGGCATCGGGCCTCGCAAAGAAAATTGCACCGTTTCCCGCAAGCCGTCACCCCCGCGCACGCGGGGGCCTCTGGTAAGGCTTTCGGCCTGGATGCGCGCAGGGGTCCCCGCGTTCGCGGGGACGACGGTTCCAAAAAAAACGGGGAGCACGCGCACTGCGTGCTCCCCGCCATTATGGGTCAAGCTCGACCGAAATTACAGCATCGCCTTGAGCAGACGCGCCATTTCGGACGGGTTCTTGGTGACCTTGATGCCGCAGGATTCCATGATCTCCAGCTTGGCCTGCGCGGTGTCGGCGCCGCCCGAGATCAGCGCGCCGGCGTGGCCCATGCGCTTGCCCGGGGGCGCGGTGACGCCGGCGATGAAGCCGACCACCGGCTTCTTCATGTTGTCCTTGATCCAGTAGGCGGCGTTGGCCTCGTCCGGGCCGCCGATCTCGCCGATCATGATGACGGCGTCGGTCTCGGGGTCGTCATTGAACATCTTCATGACGTCGATGTGCTTCAGACCGTTGATCGGGTCGCCGCCGATGCCCACGGCGGAGGACTGGCCCAGGCCCAGGGCGGTCAGCTGGCCCACGGCTTCGTAGGTCAGCGTGCCCGAGCGCGACACCACGCCGATGCGGCCCTTGCGGTGGATGTGACCCGGCATGATGCCGATTTTGATTTCGTCCGGGGTGATGAGGCCGGGGCAGTTCGGGCCCAGCAGCAGGGTCTTGGAGCCGGCCTTGGCCATGCGGTCCTTCACGACCATCATGTCACGGACCGGGATGCCTTCGGTGATGCAGATGGCCAGGTCCAGTTCCGCTTCCACGGCTTCCCAGATCGCGTCGGCGGCGCCGGCGGGCGGCACGTAGATCACGGACACGGTGGCGCCGGTGGCCTGCTTGGCTTCCTTGACGTTGGCGTAGATGGGGATGCCTTCGAAGTCCTCGCCGGCCTTCTTCGGGTTCACGCCGGCGACGAAGCACTCGCGGCCGTTGGCGTAGTCGCGGCACATGCGCGTGTGGAACTGGCCGGTCTTGCCGGTGATGCCCTGGGTGATGACTTTGGTGTCTTTGTTGATCAGAATCGACATGTTGTTTCCTTCGAATTAGGCTTTGCCAGCAGCAGCGGCCACGACCGACTTGGCTGCGTCTTCCATCGTGTCGGCCGCGATGATCGGCAGGCCGGATTCGGCCAGCATCTTCTTGCCGAGGTCTTCGTTCGTGCCCTTCATGCGCACGACCAGCGGCACGTTCAGCGACACGGCCTTGGAGGCGGTGATCACGCCTTCGGCGATCACGTCGCAGCGCATGATGCCGCCGAAGATGTTCACGAGGATGGCTTTCAGGCCCGGGTTCTTCAGCATGATTTTGAACGCTTCCGTGACCTTCTCGGCCGTCGCGCCGCCGCCCACGTCCAGGAAGTTGGCCGGCTCGCCACCGAACAGCTTGATGGTGTCCATGGTGGCCATGGCCAGGCCGGCGCCGTTCACCAGGCAGCCGATGTTGCCGTCCAGGGAGATGTAGGCCAGGTCGAACTTGGACGCTTCGACTTCGGCCGGATCCTCTTCGTCCAGGTCGCGGTAGGCGACGATTTCCGGATGGCGGAACAGGGCGTTGGCGTCGAAGTTGAACTTGGCGTCCAGGGCGATGACCTTGCCGGAGCCGGTCAGGATCAGGGGGTTGATCTCGGCCAGGGAGGAATCGGTGTCCCAGTAGGCTTTGTACAGGCCCTGCAGGTTGGCGCGGGCGTCAGCCACGGACGCATCCGGCACGCCGATCTTGCGGGCGATGTCGTCGGCGTCGGCGTCGGTCAGGCCCACGCTCGGGTCGATCACGACCTTGAAAATCTTTTCGGGATGGGAAGCGGCCACTTCCTCGATGTCCATGCCGCCCTCGGAGGACGCCATCAGCACCACGCGCTGGCTCACGCGGTCGGTGACCATGGAGACGTACAGTTCCTTCTTGATGTCGGCGCCTTCTTCAATCAGGAGGCGACGCACTTTCTGGCCTTCCGGACCGGTCTGGTGGGTGACCAGCTGCATGCCCATGATCTGGTCCGCGTATTCGCGCACCTGCTCGAGCGACTTGGCCACTTTCACGCCGCCGCCTTTGCCGCGGCCGCCAGCATGGATCTGAGCCTTGACCACCCAGACCGGGCCGCCCAACTGTTCGGCAGCCTTGACGGCCTCGTCGACGGTCATGCACGGGATGCCGCGCGGGACCGTCACTCCGAATTTTCGGAGGATCTCTTTGCCTTGATACTCATGGATTTTCATGCTGGCTTTCCCTTCTGTTTTTGAACTGTGAGATGCGTAAAGGTTGAGGTTCGGATGAGCTAGCTGTTGACCGCCTTGACGACCCAGCGCGGGTAGTACTGCTCCACGGCCGGGCCGTCCGAGCGCAGCGCGTGGCAGCGGTCGAGCTGGAAGGGCTTGTGGGTCAGCTGGTCGTCTTCGGTGTCGCCGTCGCGGGTCTTGAGGACGTCGTTGGCAAAGGCTTGCATGGCCGCCGTCGGCAGCACCTGGGCCAGTTCGCTCAGGTGGGTGCAGCCGAGGATACCGGACAGGCGTTCCTTGATGCCGGCGCGAAAACCCTTCATCAGGTTCAGGCCCACCAGACGTTGGTAGGCGGGACCGATGGTGTCGCAAAAACCGGGGTAGGGAACGGCGTCCGAAGCGGCTTCGGCGGCCACGACGTTGAATTGCAGATCGATGGTGATGCGCAGGCTGAGGTTATGCAGTGCGGTGCCGCCCGGAACCAGGCCGGAGGCGAGCGTGACGTCGCGTTGCTTGACGTCGGTGATGCGGGCGTCGAGATCCCACAGGCCGTCTTCGCGCGCGAACGCCTGCACCTCGATGGCGCGGGTGTGCCGCAATGCGCGGGCAACGGGAGGGGATAAAGGCATAGGTGAGACTCTCAGTATGTACAGCCATCGCTGCCGCAGTTTCTACGGCAAGGACCGCTCTTGCGGTGCTGCTCAAACTGGCGAAGTTTAGCACAGGCGAAAGACTCTCACCCGGTTTGACGGGAATTTCGCGGGGGTTGAATCCAATCGCAAGCGGCTTGCGTATCAGGGAAGCATGCTGTTTTTTCAACCGTGTCAACCTGATGGAGGGAGCAAATGTTGCCTAAGTATCAGCAAATCGCGGCCGGGCTGCTGGCCGCCGGCCTCGCCAGTTCGGCCCTGGCCTCGAGCCACCGGGAAGCGCCGTTCATCGCGCGCATGCCCAAGGTGGACGCCACCGACTTCTATATGTTCCGCAGCTACGAGCCGGGGCGGGCCGGCTTCGTCACCCTGGTTGCCAACTACGTCCCGCTGCAGGATGCCTACGGCGGGCCGAACTTCTTCAGCCTCGATCCGGATGCGTTGTATGAAATCCACATCGACAACAACGGCGACGCGCGCGAGGACCTCACGTTCCAGTTCCGCTTCACCAATACCAACAAGGACGCCAGGTTCAACGTGGGCGGCAAGCAGGTGTCGATTCCGCTGGTGATCAACGGCGCCGCGATCGATGCGGTCAACCCGGCCGGGCTGAACGTGCGCGAGACCTACACCGTGAACCTGGTGCGCGGCGACCGGCGCGGCGGCAGCCGGACGGCGCTCACCAACGCCACCGGGGGCGCCACCGTGTTCGACAAACCGGTCGACAACATCGGCATGAAGTCGATTCCGAACTACGCCGCGTATGCGGACCAGCACATCTACACGGTCAACATCCCCGGCTGCGCGACGCCGGGCCGCATGTTCGTCGGGCAGCGCAAGGACTCCTTCGCCGTGAACCTGGGCGAGACCTTCGACCTCATCAACATCAAGGCGCCCGCCGTCGAATTCGATCCCAATGCCGAACATGCGGCGCGCGACGACCTGGACGACAAGAACGTCACCACGCTCGCGCTGGAAGTGGCGGCCTCCTGTCTCACCGCCGGCAGCGAGCCGGTGATCGGGGCCTGGACCACGGCCAGCGTGCGCCAGGGGCGGCTGGTCAATCCGAACGGGGGCTCGAAGGAAGGCGGGGCCTGGACCCAGGTCTCGCGGCTCGGCATGCCGCTGGTGAATGAGGTGGTGATCGGCCTGAAAGACAAGGACCGCTTCAACCACAGCAAGCCGAGCGCCGACGGCCAATTCGCGGACTACGTGACCAACCCTACCCTTCCCGCCTTGATCGAAGTCCTGTTCGGGAGCGCCGGTGCGAGGGCCCCGACCAAGTTCCCGCGCAACGACCTGGTGGCGACCTTCCTGACCGGCGTGCAGGGGCTTAACCAGCCGGCCGGGGTGAAGGCGTCCGAAATGCTGCGGCTGAACACATCGATCGCGCCGGTGGCGAAGGGTTCCCAGAAACGGCTCGGCGTGATCGACGGGGACAACGCGGGCTTTCCTAACGGGCGCCGTCCGGGCGACGACGTGGTCGATATCGAGCTGCGCGTGGCGATGGGCAAGCTGTGCACCCTGAACCTGGGCTGCGCCCCGGCCGATGCGCCGGCCGGCGCCATCCGCTTCACCGATGGCGCCTATCTGGACGACAGCTTCTTCAACGCGTCCTTCCCCTACCTGAAGACCCCGATTCCGGGCTCGCCGCAGCAATGAGGAGAACGATCATGAAACGCTCCTCCTTGCTCCTCGCCCTGCTGCTGGCCGCTTGCGGCGGCGGCAGCCATCACGGCGGCGCCGACACGCCACCACCCGCACCGGCGCCCGACGCCTTCCTCGCCAATGTCACCTCGGTGGTGGCCATGGCGACGGACGACGCCGAACCGGCCGCCGTGGACGGCGTGACGCCAAGCGCGCCGGACGACACCGAACCGGCGGCGGTCGCGCCATGAAACGGGCGGCGCTCCTGGTGCTGGCGCTGGCGGCGGGCGCGGCCAGCGCCGCCCCGTTCCGGCCGGCGACCGGCAACCAAGTGCTGGAAGTGCTGCCGGCACGGGCCACGCCGCAGCAGCAGCAACTGCGGCGGTTGCGCAGCGAACTGGCCGCGGCCCCGCGCGACCCCGCGCGCGCCGCCGCCGTGGCCCGGGCCTGGATCGAACTTGGCCGCCGCGAGTCCGATCCACGCTACTACGGCTACGCCCAAGCTGCGCTGGCGCCTTGGTGGCATGCGAGCGCGCCGCCGGCCGAGGTGCGGCTGCTGCGCGCAGTCCTGCTGCAGACAAATCACCGCTTCGGCGAAGCGCTGGCCGACCTGGACGCGCTCACCCGGGCCGCGCCCGGCAACGCCCAGGCCTGGCTGACGCGCGCCACGGTGCAGACCGTGCGCGCGGACTACTCGGGCGCCCTGCGCAGCTGCGGGCGCGTTTCGGCGCTGGCCGACAGCCTGGTCAGCACAGCCTGTCTCGCCAACGTCGCCAGCCTCACCGGCCGGCTGGCAGCGAGCGAGCGCCTGCTGGCCCTGACGTTCGCCCGCAGCGGCACGACGGATGCCGCGCTCACCGCCTGGGTGCAGACCATGTTGGCCGAGATGGCGGTGCGGCGCGGCGCGGCAGCCGTCGCCGAACGCCGCTTCGGGCAGGCCGTGCGCGCCGCGCCCGGCGACGCCTACCTGCTGGGTGCCTACGCCGACTTCCTGCTCGACCAGGGGCGCCCGGCGCAGGTGGCCGAACTCTTGGCCGGGCATCTGCGCGTCGATGGTCTGTTGCTGCGCTACGCAATCGCCCTCCAGCGCCTGCGCAGCGCCGAGCTGCCCGGCACGTTGCGCGAACTGGATGCGCGCTTCGATGCCGCGCTGCGGCGTGGCGACAGCATCCACCAGCGCGAACAGGCACGCCTTCTGCTTGAACTGCATGGGGAGAGCGCACAAGCCCTGCGCGTAGCGCAGCTGAACTGGGAGGTGCAGAAGGAAACCGCCGATGCGCGCATCCTGCTCGAAGCGGCACGCGCGGCGCACGACCGTGCTGCTGCGCGCCCCGTGCTCGATTGGATGCAGCGGCACGGCGTCGAGGACAAGACGCTATCCGCGCTGGCGGCTTCGGTGTGAGGTGCCACATGAGGAAGCTGCTCTTCACACTGCTGCTGGCCTGCGCCCTGCCCGCTTCGGCGCACAAGCCGAGCGACAGCTACCTGACGCTCGATGTGCGGCAAACGCACATCGACGGCCGCTGGGACATCGCCCTGCGCGACCTCGATTATGCGATCGGCCTGGATGCCGACGGCAACGGGCGCCTGACCTGGGACGAGGTGCGGTCCCGGCACGGCGCCATCGCCGCCTACGCGCTGGCCCGCCTGCGCCTTGCGATCGAGGACAGGGCATGCACGCTGCGCGCCGGCGAACAGCTGGTGGACCGCCATACGGACGGCAGCTATACGGCCCTCTACTTCAGCGCATCGTGCCCGCGTGCGGGCAGCGCGCTGAAGGTCGACTACCGGCTCTTCGCGGATCTCGATCCGCAGCATAAGGGACTGCTGCAATTGCGCGCCGGCGGCCGATCGTCGAGCGCGGTCTTCGGCGTGGACCAGCCGGCGCAGACGCTCGCCTTGAGCGGCGTGCCGGCCTGGCGCAGTTTCGCCGCATTTGTACAGGATGGTGTGTTCCATATCTGGCGCGGCTTCGACCACATCCTGTTCCTGGTGTCGCTGCTGCTGCCCGCGGTACTGGTGCGCGGCGCCGACGGCTGGCAGGCCGCACCCGCCTTCCGCGCCGCCGCCGCCGATGTCGTGAAGGTGGTCACCGCGTTCACGCTGGCGCATTCGCTCACGCTCGCCGCGGCCACGCTGGGCGTGGTCACGCTTCCTTCCCGCCTGGTCGAATCCGCGATCGCGGCCTCGGTGGTGATTGCCGCACTCAACAACCTGTTCCCGCTGGTACGGGGACGGCGCTGGCTGGCAGCCTTCGGGTTTGGCCTCGTGCATGGCTTCGGCTTTGCCGCCGTGCTGACCGATCTTGGCCTGCCCGGGAGCGCGCTGGCGGCGGCACTCGCCGGCTTCAATGTCGGCGTGGAGGTCGGCCAGCTCGCGCTGGTCGCAGCCTTCTTGCCGCTTGCCTTCCTGCTGCGCGCCAGCTGGTTCTACCGGCGCGTGGTGCTGACCGGCGGCTCGCTCGCGACCGCCGGCACCGCCGCCGTCTGGTTCGCCGAACGCGCCTTCTAGGGAGGGTCAGATCGCCCATTGCACAAAAAATTACCGATCCGGTAATTTTTTGTGCAATGGGCGATCTGACCCTGGTTTTACAGCGTGCGGACCCAAGTGCCCTTGAAGAGGACGGGGCCGGTCGGCGCATTGGGATTGGGCGAGCCGCCTCTTGGTTCGAGCGAGACGGCCAGCGCCACCACGTCGGCACCGGTGGCGCGCTCGGTCAGGGCCAGCGTCGCGGCGCGGTTGTCGGGCAGGATGCCGAGCGAGCGCGGGGCGCCCGCGCGCGGGATCGCCCACAATTGCAGCGTCTTGTCGTCCGGGACGCGCACGCCTTCCAGCACGCGTACCTGCATGCGCCGGTGTCCACGGTCGGCGCTCACGATCAGTGCGGTGTGCGCCTGGTCGTCGGCCAGCATGGCCACCTGGTCGATGTGCGCCGGCTCCGGGCGCTGGACGAGCAGCACGGCCAGCACCACGGCGCCGGCGGCCGATGCGGCGGCCAGGCCGCGCCAGAAGGCGAGGCTCTTCCACCACGCGGGGCCAGGCTCGTGTCCTGGCAGGCGCAGACGGCGGGCGATGCCGTCCCAGACCTCCGGTCCGGGCTGCGCGGCAGGCGCGAATTCGGCCATCGGCGCGATGCGCTCCTGCCAGGCCTGCACCTCGGCGCGCAAGGCGGCATCCTGCAGCAGCCAGGCCTCGAAGCGGCGGCGCGCGCCGCCCTTGAGCGTGCCAAGCACGTATTCCGCTGCGAGGCGCTCACGCAACTGCGGATAGGCGCGCAGTCTCATGCGTCCCTCCGCTGGCCCAGGCAGGTTTTCAATTTCTCGAGGCCGCGCCGGATCCAGGTCTTGACCGTGCCGATGGGCAGGCTGAGCTGCGCCGCGATCTCGCTGTGCGACAGGTCGTGGAAATAGGCTAGCCCGATCGCCTGCCGGTGCAGGCCTTCGAGGGCCGTCATGCACCGCGCCAGCGCGCGCGCGTCGCCGGACAGCTGGAGGCGTTCGAGCGGTGTGCGCTGCGGATCTTGCATGGCGTTGAGAATCTCGGAGTCGAACTGGGGCGCGTCGAGCTCGACGGCGTCGTCGCTGCGGCGCAGGATGTCGAGCGCCTTGTTGCGCACGATGGTCGCCATCCAGGTCAGCGGCGCGGCCAGCTGGGCCTGGTACGAGCCGGCGGCATGCCAGATGGCGACGTAGGCGTCCTGCACGGCTTCTTCGGCGAGCTCGCGCTTACCTAATATACGCAAGGCAAAGCCAAACAGTTTCGGCGCGGTCGCCTGATACAGGCTGTGAAAGGCGCGGGCGTCCCGCAGCGCAGCGGCGGCCAGCCACTGGCTCAATTGCTGCGCGTCGGACGCTTCGGATGGCGGCACGCCTTACCCTGCAAGATTGATTGAACCATAACCCGACAGGGAGCGTACCTGAAAGTACGCGGAAGGAAAAGCGTAGCGTCTTCCGCCGGTGAGGATCAGGCGTGAAGCCTGCGGCGGAAGGCGCTCCGGTTTTCCCTCAGTCGTCCGGGCTGCCTTGCATGGCCTTGCGGATCGCGGACTGGGAGAAGCCGCGCTGGAGCAGGAAGCGGGTCTGCCGGGCCCGCTCGGCGGGGTCGCTGGCGACGGTGCCGAATTTGCGGCGCCACACCTCGCAGGCGCGCGCCGTTTCGTCTTCGGCCAGGCCGGCCTTGATGAGGTCCAGCGCCGCGCCGCTCACGCCGTGCGTCTGCAACTCGGCCAGGATGCGGCTGTTGCCGTAGCGCGCGGCCTTGCGGTGGATGAGGGATTCGGAGAAGCGTTCCTGCGACAGCCAGTTGTTCTTCTCCAGGAAGTCGAGCAGGGCCTCGACGTCCTCCCCGTCCTCCGCATAGCGGGCCAGCTTGCGGCCCAGCTCGAGCCGGCTGTGCTCGCGCTGCGACAGGAAACGCAGCGCGCGTGCCTTCAAGCTCAGTTGCTGGGCCATGGGGAGCACCGTGGGACCTTAGTCGACGGCCTTCAGCTTGGCCGCGCGGGCCGGCTCTTCGCCGGCGATCGGCGGCAGCTCGCGCACGCCCAGGGCCACGCGGACCTTGTTCTCGATCTCGCGCGCCAGGGCCGGATGCTCCTTGAGGTAGATGCGGGCGTTGTCCTTGCCCTGGCCGATGCGCTCGCCCTCGTAGCTGTACCAGGAGCCGGACTTCTCGACGATCTTGTTCTCGGAACCCAAGTCCAGGATCTCGCCTTCGCGCGAAGTGCCTTCCCCGTACAGGATGTCGAAGTGGGCTTCCTTGAACGGCGGGGCGATCTTGTTCTTGACCACCTTGACCTTGGTCTCGTTGCCGATCACCTCGTCGCCGGACTTGATCGAGCCGGTGCGGCGGATGTCCAGGCGCACCGAGGCGTAGAACTTCAGCGCGTTGCCGCCGGTGGTGGTCTCGGGCGAGCCGAACATCACGCCGATCTTCATGCGGATCTGGTTGATGAAGATGACCAGGGTGTTGGTGCGGTTGATGGTGCCGGTCAGCTTGCGCAGGGCCTGGGACATCAGGCGGGCCTGCAGGCCGGGCAGGGCGTCGCCCATGTCGCCTTCGATCTCGGCGCGCGGCGTCAGGGCGGCCACCGAGTCGATCACGATCAGGTCCACCGAGCCCGAACGCACCAGCGCGTCGGTGATCTCGAGCGCCTGTTCGCCGGTGTCCGGTTGGGAAATGAGCAGCTCGGACAGGTTGATGCCGAGTTTTTGTGCATACGTCACGTCGAGCGCGTGCTCGGCGTCGATGAAGGCGCAGGTGCCGCCCAATTTCTGCATCTGGGCGATGGTCTGCAGGGTCAGGGTGGTCTTGCCCGAAGATTCGGGGCCGTAGATTTCGACCACGCGGCCGCGCGGCAGGCCGCCCACGCCCAGGGCGATGTCCAGGCCCAGCGAGCCGGTCGAGACGGTTTGGACCTCCTCCACCGGGGCGGAAGCGTCCAGGCGCATCACCGAGCCCTTGCCAAACTGCTTTTCGATCTGGGCCAGCGCGGCGGCCAAGGCCTTGGCTTTCTCGGGTGCGGGAACCGCGGATTTCTTGTCGTCCATGTTGTGCTTTCTTCAGGTTGGCGCGGGGTGATTGCGTTACGTGCCACTACTGTATAAAAAAACAGTAGTCTTTGCAAGCGCATTTTCACGACTGTTGAAATACGTCAGAATAAGTGCATGCGTATTTTACTTGCCGAAGACGATAGCGTTCTGGCCGACGGCCTGACCCGCTCCCTGCGCCAGTCCGGCTATGCGATCGACGCCGTGCGCAACGGCCAGGAGGCCGACACCGCCCTGTCGACCCAGGAATTCGACCTGCTGATCCTGGACCTGGGCCTGCCCAAGATGTCGGGCCTGGAGGTGCTGCGCCGCCTGCGCGCGCGCGGCTCGATGCTGCCGGTGCTGATCCTGACCGCGGCCGACTCGGTCGAGCAGCGCGTCCAGGGCCTGGACCTGGGCGCGGACGATTACATGGCCAAGCCGTTCGCCCTGTCCGAGCTGGAAGCCCGGGTGCGCGCCCTGACCCGGCGCGGCCAGGGCGGCGGCTCGACCACGGTGCGCCACGGCCCGCTGGTGTACGATCAGGTCGGGCGCAGCGCCTACATCAACGACCAGATGCTCGACCTGTCGGCGCGCGAACTGGGCCTGCTGGAAGTGCTGCTGGCCCGCACCGGGCGCCTGGTGTCGAAGGAGCAACTGGTCGACCACCTGTGCGAGTGGGGCGAGGAAGTGTCGAACAACGCCATCGAGGTCTACGTGCACCGGCTGCGCAAGAAGATCGAAGTAGGCGGCATCCGCATCGCCACCGTGCGCGGCCTGGGCTACTGCCTCGAAAAATTCAGCGAACCCGCACCCAAGTGAACGACCGCGACGCCGGCCTCGAAGGCGCGCCGGTACCGGCTCCGCCCCTGCTGTACGAGCCGCCGGCCTCGGAACCCGAGGAGAACATCCAGCACTCGCTGTTCGGCGAGATCCTGGACTGGATGCTGGCGCCCCTGCTGCTGCTCTGGCCGATGAGCATCGCGATCACCTACCTGGTGGCCAAGTCGATCGCCAACCAGCCCTTCGACCGCGCGCTGGAGGACAGCGTGACCGTGCTGGCGCAGCAGGTGCAGACCGTGAACGGGCGCCAGGCGGCGCGCCTGCCGGGCAGCGCGCGCGACATCCTGCGCGCCGACGACACCGACAGCGTGTACTTCCAGATCGTGAGCCCGCGCGGCCAGGTGCTGGACGGCGACCGCGACATCCCGGCCCCGCTCGATCCGGAGAGCTACCGCACCGGCGTGGTCAACCTGCGCAACGACACCGTGCACGGCACCCAGGTGCGGGTCGCCTTCAGCTACGTGAACCTGGACCCGGCGCAAGCCGGCCCCGGCGCCCACCCGGCCCTGGTGCAGGTGGCCGAGACGCTCGGCAAGCGCGGCCAGCTGGCCAACGAGATCATCAAGGGCGTGATCCTGCCGCAGTTCATCCTGCTGCCGATCGTGCTGGCCCTGGTCTGGTTCGCGCTGGCGCGCGGCCTGTCGCCGCTGGCCGAACTGCAGGACCGGATCCGCGCGCGCCGTCCGGACGACCTGTCCCCGATCGACGCGCGCCAGGTGCCGGAGGAGATCTCGCCGCTGGTCGGCTCGCTCAACGACATGCTCGAGCGCTTGTCCCAGACCATCGACATCCAGAAGCGCTTCATCGCCGACGCCGCCCACCAGATGAAGACGCCGCTGGCGGGCATGCGCATGCAGTCCGAGCTGGCCCTGCGCCAGCGCGATCCGAACGAGATCCACCGCTCGCTGGAGCAGCTGGCCAAGAGCTCGGAATCGGCCACCCGCCTGGTCAACCAGCTGCTGGCCCTGGCGCGGGCCGAGAACCAGCCGCAGGCCGGCCTCGCCTTCGAACAGCTGGATCTGGCGGAACTGGCGCGCGAGTGCGTGCACGACTGGGTCGGCGCCTCGCTCGCGCAGCGCATCGACCTCGGGTTCGAGTCGCCGCCGCACCCGGTCCGGATCCGCGGCAACGCGCTGATGCTGCGCGAGCTGCTGTCCAACCTGATCGACAACGCCCTGCGCTACACCCCGGCCGGCGGCAGCGTCACCGTGCGCGTGCGCGCGGACGACGCCGCGCGCCTGCTGGAAGTGGAGGACACCGGCCCCGGCATCCCCGCCGCCGAGCGCGCCCACGTGTTCGACCGGTTCTACCGGGTGCTGGGCAGCGGCGTGCCGGGTTCCGGCCTGGGCCTGGCGATCGTGCGCGAGATCGCCCAGCAGCACGACGCCGAGGTCGACCTGTTCGACAATCCGCGCAGCTATGCGCAGAAAAACCCGGGCTGCCTGTTCCGGGTCAGCTTCCCCCCGCCCCCGCTCCCCGCCGAGGACCTCGCCTGACATGGACCAGCCCGACCAGGACACCCCGCAGCAACGCGCCCGCCGCGACGCCATCGTCGCCGCCCGCCGCCGCCACTGGCTGCGCCTGCGCCGCCTGACCACGGCGTTGTTCGCGCTGTGGTGCGTGTCGGTGCTGCTGGTGGTGTGGTTCGCGCGCGAGCTGGCCCACATTTCGGTGTTCGGCTGGCCGCTGTCGTTCTACCTGGCGGCGCAGGGTTCGGCGCTGATCTACCTGGCCATCATCGCGGCCTATGCCTGGAAGACGCGGCGCCTGGACGACGATTACCACCGCGAACTGGACCTGCCATGAAGAGCGCCACAGCCTACTTCCGCAAGCTGGGGCGCTACTACCTCGGCTTCACCGCCTGCTTCGCGGCCTTCCTCGGCGGGGTAGCCATCCTGGAGCAGGAAGGCGTCTCGCGCACCTGGATCGGCTACCTGTTCATGACGGCCACCATCGGCCTGTACGCCACCATCGGCGTCATCACCCGCACCTCCAACGTCACCGAATACTATGTGGCGGGGCGGCGCGTGCCGGCCATGTTCAACGGCATGGCCACCGCCGCCGACTGGGTCTCGGCCGCGAGCTTCATCAGCCTGGCGGGAGGCCTGTATCTGCAGGGTTTCGACGGCCTGGCCTACATCATGGGCTGGACCGGCGGGTACTGCCTGGTGGCGCTCCTGATCGCGCCCTTCCTGCGCCGCTTCGCGCAGTACACGATTCCCGACTTCCTGGCCGCGCGCTACGGCCGCAACGGCACGCCGGACCCGCTGGTGCGGGTTCTGGCCGTGGTGGCCACGGTGACGGTCTCGTTCACCTACGTCGTGGCGCAGATCTACGCGGTCGGCCTGATCGCCTCGCGCTTCACGGGCGTGGATTTTTCGGTCGGGATCTTCCTCGGCCTGGCCAGCATCCTGGTCAGCTCCTTCCTGGGCGGCATGCGCGCCATCACCTGGACCCAGGTGGCGCAGTACATCATCATGGTGATCGCCTTCCTGGTGCCGACCATCTGGCTGTCGGCCAAACTGGTCGACAATCCGTTGCCGCAGCTGGCTTACGGCACGGTACTGCCCAAGCTGGCGGCGCGCGAGGTCCAGTTGCGCGACGACGCGGGCGAGCGCGCCGTGCGCCAGCGCTTCCAGCAGCGTGCCAACGACTACCAGGCCATGATCGCCGCCCTGCCGGCATCGTGGGAGAAGGGACGCCAGGCGGCGCAGCGCCGGCTGGACGAACTAAAGCTGCGCAACGCCAGCCTGGGCGAGATCCGCGCCGCCGAACGGGCCCTGCTCGCCTTCCCCAAAACAGAGGAAACGGCGGCGCGCGAATGGGAGGCCGCGCGCCAGGCCAATCTCGCGCGCGCCCAGCCGCCCAAGCCGCACGCCGAGCCGTTCCCGGCCCCGTCGCGGGCGCAGTCCGATGGCGCGCGCAACAACTTCCTCGCGCTCGTGTTCTGCCTGATGATCGGCACCGCCGCCCTGCCCCACCTGCTGATGCGCAGCTATACCACGCCGTCGGTGCGCGCCACGCGCGGCTCGGTGTTCTGGGCCCTGTTCTTCATCCTGCTGATCTACCTCACCATCCCCGCGCTGGCGGTGCTGGTCAAGTACGACATCTACACCCACCTGGTCGGCACCGGCTTCGACCACCTGCCGTCCTGGGTCTCGTACTGGGCCAACGTGGACCGCAGCAATCCCTTGATCACGATCGCCGACATCAACGGCGACGGCATCGTGCAGCTATCCGAGATCGCCTTCGACGGCGACATGCTGGTGCTGGCCACGCCGGAAATCGCGGGCCTGCCCTATGTAGTGTCCGGCCTGGTGGCGGCGGGCGGTCTGGCGGCGGCGCTGTCGACCGCGGACGGCCTGCTGCTGGCGATCTCGAACGCACTCTCGCACGACATCTACTACAAGGTGGTGGACCCGCAGGCCTCGACCCAGAAGCGGGTCACCATCTCCAAGCTCCTGCTGCTGGCGGTGGCGTTCATCGCGGCCTACGCCGCCTCGCAGAAGCCGGCCGACATCCTGTCCCTGGTGGGGGTGGCGTTCTCGCTGGCCGGCTCGACCCTGTTCCCGGCGCTGGTGCTGGGGGTGCTGTGGAAGAGCGCGAACCGGGCCGGCGCCGTGGCCGGCATGGCCACCGGCTTCGTGGTGTGCGTCTACTACATGGTGCACACCATTCCGCTGCTGGGCGGCACCGCCGCCAACCTGTGGTTCGGCATCGCGCCGATCTCGGCCGGCGTGTTCGGCGTGCCGGCCGGCGCCGCCGCCATGGTCGTCACCAGCATCCTGACCGGCGGAGCGGACCGCGTCACGCGCGCCCTGGTCGACTACCTGCGCTCGCCAGAGTAGCATTGCGGCATCATTGTGTAAATGCTAAGCTCGGCGTTTTGCAACGACCAGGTGTTCCGACCATGTTCCGCCCCATCCAGCGCGCCCTGTGCGCCCTGCTCCTGACCACCGCCGGCGCCGCCCAGGCCGCCCCGGACGCCGCGCTGTTCTTCGGCGCGCCTTCCTTCACCGGTGCCGCGCTTTCCCCTACCGGCAAGTTCCTGGCGCTGCGCATGAGCATCGACGGCGGGCGCCAGCGGCTCGCGACGATCGACCTGGCCACCAACAAGATGACCACCGTGGCCTCCTTCAACGGCTCCGACATCGGCAACTTCGAGTGGATCAGCGACGAGCGTCTCATCTTCGACCTCGACGACCTCGAGGAGGCGACCTTCGACTGGCGCTGGTGGCCGGGGCTGTGGGCCGTGAACCAGGACGGCAGCCAGTACCGCAAGCTGGTGGACCACGATGTCCACTACCTGAAGGACGACCTGCCCAGCTTCACCGAGCGGCGCAGACTGCCGTACAACACCTTCATGCTGGGCCAGAATCCGCGCCGGGATTCCGACTCCATCTACGTGGTCACCGCCAGGTGGGGGCGGGACGAAGTCATGCACGAATCCTTGATCCGCCTCAATACGCTGACCGGGACGTATGCGAGCTTCGATGCGCCGGCCAATCTGATGGGCTTCGTCCTGGACGCGAACGGCGAACCGCGGGTGGCCCGCAGCTTTGACAAGAACATCATGAGCACCTGGTATCGGGACCCGGCCAAGGGCGACACCTGGCGCGTGCTCAGCCAAGAAAACATATTCACCGGCTCGGCGCCGGAACCGGTCGGCTTCGCTCCCGACGGCAGCCTGTACGTGCGGGCGCGCAACGGCAAGGACAAGCTGGCCCTGTATCGGTACGACCTGGCGGCCGCCAAGCCGAGCGCCCAGCCGATGCTGGCGGTCGACGACTACGATTTCAGCGGTTCGCTGGTGCTGCGGGCCGGCCGCATCGCGGGCGTGCGCTATGCCGGAGACACGGCGGCGACGGCCTGGCTGGACCCGGCCTTGCAAGCCCTGCAGGAACGCATCGACGCCAAGCTGCCGGGCCTGTCCAACCAGGTCTATCCACCGCTGCGGCCAGCCACACCCTGGGTCCTGGTCGTGTCGCGCTCCGACACCCAGCCGCCCATCTATCTCATCTACAACACGGACACCGGCGAGTTCGGCAAGATCGGCGAACTGCGCCCCGGCCTGCGTTCGAACGAAATGGGCAGGCGCGAGCTGGTCCAGGTCCGGGCGCGTGACGGCCTCGGCATTCCAGTCTGGGTGACCCATCCGCCCGCCGGCCGCAAGGCCGGGCCGGCCGTGGTGCTGGTGCACGGCGGCCCGTTCGTCCACGGCGCCAACTGGAACTGGAAACCCGATGCGCAGTTCCTCGCCACCCGCGGCTATACCGTGCTGGAGCCCGCGTTCCGCGGTTCCACCGGCTATGGCCGCGAACTGTTCCATGCGGGGTGGAAGCAGTGGGGTCTCAAGATGCAGGACGACATCGCCGACGCGACGCGCTGGGCGATCGCCCAAGGCCTGGCCGATCCCAAGCGGATCTGCATCGCCGGCGCGAGCTACGGTGGCTATGCGACCCTGATGGGTCTGATCAAGGATCCGGACCTGTACCGCTGTGGCGTGGAATGGCTCGGCGTGGCCGACCTCGACCTGATGCTCAAGGGCGACTGGACGGTCGCGGACGACAGCACGTCCATCTGGCGCCACTACGGCGCGCCGCTGCTGGTGGGCGACATCGGGAAGGACCAGGCCCAGCTCGCCGCCACGTCGCCCTTGCTGCTGGCCGGGCGCCTGCAGCAGCCGCTGCTGATGGCCTATGGCGGGGCCGACCGCCGCGTGCCGATCGAGCACGGCCGGCGCTTCCTGGAAGCGGTGCGCAAGACCAACCCCAACGTGGAATGGATCGAGTATCCGGAAGAGGGGCACGGCTGGGTCCTGCCCAAGACCCGGATCGATTTCTGGACCCGGGTAGAGCGCTTCCTCGACAAAAACATCGGTCACTGAGTTGGGTAAATGATAAGATTATCGTTTGCCAACATTCTGCCCCGATCATGTTCTATCGCTTGCTGGCCACGGTCGCTTTGCTGAGCGCGGCGGCCGTCCAGGCGGCCGCCCAGCCGCCTATCGCCGCCTTTTTCGACACCCCCGCCTTCACCGGCGCCAAGCTTTCGCCAACCGGCAAATTCCTGGCCGTGCGGATCGGCGTCAACAACGGCCGCGAGCGCCTGGCCGTGGTCGACCTGGCGAGCAACAAGATCGACGTCGTGGCCCACTTCAGCAATGCCGACATCGATCACTTCATGTGGCTGAACGACGAGCGCCTGGTGTTCGACACCCGCGACCGCCAAGCGGCCCAGGGCGACTGGCAAGCCTGGCCCGGCATGTGGGCCGTGAACCGCGACGGCACGCGCTTCCGGCAACTGGTGGAGACCACCAACGCCTTCGTGCGCGACGCCACCACGGTCGGCCGCCTGCTGCCCTTCAACACCTTCCTGCTCGAGCAGAGCGGCACCCAGGATTCCGAGTCTGTGTACGCCGTCCGCCCGCTCTACACCCGCTCCGAGATCGCGCATCGGGAGCTGGTGCGCATCAACACCTTGACCGGCCGTGAGACCGTGGTCGCGGCGCCGGGCAAGGTGACGCAGTGGATTCTGGACGCCAAGGGCGAGCCGCGCCTGGCGCTGGGCATCGACCAGAGCAAGGTTCACATCTGGTACCGCGAGCGCGCCCAGGACGCCGGCTGGCGCGAGCTGCTCAGCTACGACGCCTACGTCGACGAAAAGCTGACGCCGGTGGGCTTTGGTGCCGACGGGTCGCTGTACGTGAGTGCGCGCCGCAACGAGGACAAGTCGGCCCTGTACCAATTCGACCTGGCGCACGCGGCCCTGGCGCCCCAGCCCCTGCTGAAGATTGCGCAGTTCGACTTCAACGGCCGCCTGATCAATCATGCGGGCCACCTGGCCGGCATCCGCTACCTGGGCGATGCGCCCGCCACGGCCTGGCTCGACCCGCAACTGAAGGCCTTGCAGGACACGGTCGACGCTCTGTTGCCGACCACCACCAATACGATTTCCCTGCCGACGCGCGCGGAGACGCCGTGGGTGCTGGTGGTGGCCGAGTCGGATCTCCAGCCGGCGGTCTATCTGCTGTTCAACCGCGAGACGAAAAAATTCAACCGGGTCGGCGAAATGCGTCCGGCCATCCACGCCAAGGACATGGGCCAGCGCAGCCTGGTGCATGTGCGGGCGCGCGATGGACTCGACATCCCAGCCTGGCTGACCCTGCCGGCCGGCCGCGCTCCGAAGGGCCTGCCGCTGGTGGTGCTGGTCCACGGCGGCCCGTTCATGCGTGGCGGCTACTGGCACTGGGATGCGGAGTCCCAGTTCCTGGCCTCGCGCGGCTACGCGGTGCTGGAGCCGGAGTTTCGCGGCTCGGCCGGCTATGGCGTCAAGTTGTTCCAATCCGGCTGGAAGCAGTGGGGCCTGAAGATGCAGGACGACGTGGCCGACGCCACGCGCTGGGCGACCAGCCAGGGCTACGCCGATCCGGCCCGCGTGTGCATCGCCGGCGCCAGCTACGGCGGCTACGCCACCCTGATGGGCCTGGTGAACGACCCCCAGCTGTACAAGTGCGGCTTCGAATGGGTCGGGGTGACCGACATTCCGCTCATGTTCACCGGCACCTGGTACGGGTCCGACGACTTCCCCGAGGAATGGCGCGCCTACGGCATGCCGGCCATGATCGGCGACCCCGACAAGGATGCGGCCCAGTTCGCCGCGACCTCGCCACTGCGCCAGGCCGCGCGCATCACCCAGCCGCTGCTGCTGGCCTACGGCGGCGCCGACCGCCGCGTGCCCATCTACCACGGCAAGAAATTCCTCGACGCCGTCCGCAAGACCAACCAGCAGGTCGAATGGATCGAATATCCGGAAGAAGGGCACGGCTGGGCCCTGCCCAAGAACCGGATCGACTTCTGGACCCGCGTCGAGCACTTCCTCGACAAAAACATCGGTCACTGACCGTCATCCCCGCGCAGGCGGGGACCCCTGGTAGAAGCCGGAGCCGCGCACGCTGGATCGGCTCCGACGCTTACCAGAGGTCCCCGCTTCCGCGGGGATGACGGGTCTACATGTGCCCGGACAGCGTCAGGAAGATCTGGCGCGGCGCCCCCGTCAGCAAGGTCTGGAAGCTGCCGCTCGGATCGGTCTGCACGAAGCCGTTCGAGCCGATCGTGCCGAGGTAGGTCTTGTCGAACAGGTTGTTCACGTGGACCTGCACCGACGCTTCCTTGAGCATCCACAGCTGCTTCCACTTCATGCCGGCCGACAGGGTGGCCACAGTGTAGGCCGGCACGCCTTTGTCGTTCAGGAAGGTGTAGTAGCGCTCGCCCGTGTACTTGGCCCCGAAGCGCACGAAGCTCTGGTTGTCCTCCCAGGTCAACTCGGTCGCGAACATGGTCTTCGGCGCGTCCACCACCTGCTTGCCGGCGGCCGGCACCAGCTTGCCGTTGTCCATGTAGTTGGACTTGTACTCGGAGCGGTTGTAGGTCGCGGAATTCAGCCAGGACAGGTCCTTGGCCAGTTTGAACACGGCCAGCGCCTCGACGCCGTTGGTCGCCACCTTGCCGACGTTGACCAGGGTGCTCGGGCAGCCGGAGATGCCGGAGCAGGTAGCCACCAGCAGCTGGCGGTCCGAGAAGTCGGTGTGGTACAGGGCCACCGAGCCTTGCAGCCCGTCGCGCCGGAAGCGCCAGCCGAAGTCGGTGGTGATCGAGGTCTCGGGCTTGAGGTTCGGCGTACCGGCATCGAACGCCGACTGGGTCTGGGAGAACGGGCCGGCCACGCCCGGCTGGTAGGCGCGCATGTTCTGCGAGGCCGAGGCGAACACCTCGTCGCCTTCGCCCAGGCTGTAGAACAGGCCGACCTGCGGCAGGAAGGACTTCTTGGCCGTGATCGAGCCGGCGGCGCGGGTGCCGACCAGGGAGGTGGCGTCGGTGGTCGCCTTCGGACTCTTGAAGCCGTAGTTCAGCTTGAGCCGCTTCTCCATCAGGGTGACGGTGTCCTGCAGGTAGAACTGGGTGGTGGTGGTGTCGAACTTCTGCTTGAAAGCCACCGACACCGGATTGGACAGGAAGAACGAGTCGTCCGGATAGCCGCTCACGCCGTAGAAGGCGCGCTGGAAGTCATGCTCGCTTTTCTCCCACCAGAAGCCGCCGCGCACGGCGTGGTTACCGAAGTCCCAGGACAGGTCGGCGATGATGCCGTGGCGGTCGATCGTGTATTCCGAGGTGCGCACCGAGATCGGCACGCTGGCCGAGGACGGGGTATAGGGCGTGAACCAGTGGCCCTGGCCGTCGTTGCGGTGCATGTAGGCGCTGGCCTTGGCGGTGAAGCCGTCGCCGAAATCGAGGTCCAGCTTGAGCGCGCCCAGCTTGTCCTTGCGCAGGCCGCGGCCCAGGTAATAGGCGTCGTCCAGCGTGGTCACGCCACCGCTGAAGTTGCCGTTGGCGGCGGCCAGGGCGCGCGACCAGTCGGGCGCGTAGTTGTCCCAGTCGTAGCCGAGGCGGCCCACCATTTCCAGCGACAGATCCTGGTAGTCCACCTCGTTGCGGTCCGAGTAGTTGAAGAAGCCGGACAGGGTATGGTCGCCGATCGGCTGCACGAACTTCGAGTTGAACATCTTCTGGGTCTGCATGCCCACGCCCTTCCACTTGTCGGTCTTCTGGCGCGTGCCGCTCAGGTAGAAGGTGGTGCCGTTGCCGAACGCGCCCGAATCGAAGCGCGCATAGGTGCGGCTGGTGTTCTCGCTGCCGATGGTCTCGGCGGCCTGGAAGCCCATGATTTCGGACGGATCCTGCATCACGAACTGCACCGTGCCCCCCAGGTTGCTGGTCGAGGCCGTGCCGAGGCCGCCCGCGCCCTGCGACACCGCGACCCGCACCAGGTTCTCTGGCGAGATGGCGCGGCTGATGTGCAGGCCGTTGTGGTTACCGTAGCTCATGTCCCCGAGCGGAATGTCGTCCAGCGTGAAGCCCAGCTGATTCTGCGAAAAGCCGCGGATCGACAGACGCGTGGACCACTCGTAGATGCCGAACGCATCGGCCGACTGGAAGCTCACGCCGGGCAGCTTTTCCATCGCCTTGAACGGGCTGCTGCCGGGGACCAGCTTGGCCATGTCGCTGCGCGAGATGTTCTGCACCTGGCGGCTTTGGCCGCGGCCGAAGGTCTCGACCACCTGCACGGCGGCTTTCGGCGGCGTGGTGGCGGGCGCCGCCTGGGCGGGCGCGGGAGCGGTCTGGTCGTCGGTGGGTTCGGCCGCCAGCACGGCGGCGGGGAGCGTCTGGGCCAGCACGGCGCAGGCAAGGTAGATCGGGGTGTACCGCATGAGATCCCTCCAGGTCAAAGTCGTTCGTTGACTAACCAATCCACTAGGCGGCAGGGTCCGGCATCTCGGCCTTATCTTTTCCCGACCGCAATTTGATTATGCGAGTCGAATGCAACTTTGTATCGAAAACGATGTCTTGCGATTAACAAACGTATCAAAAATGTGACAATGTCACGCGGCGCCACGGTCGAGGAAATGCAGTACCATGGACAGACCGACAACGCTCAGTGGAGGCAGTGCAATGGCATCCGGAAAGATCCTGGTAGCGCAAGGAGGCGGCCCGACCGCCGTGATCAACCAGTCCCTGGTCGGCGTGGCGCTGGAGGCGCGGCGCTTTCGCGAGGTGACCAAGGTCTACGGGGCGCTGCACGGGGTGCGCGGCATCGTCAACGAGGAATTCGTGGACCTGACCCAGGAAACGAGCCACAACCTGGAACTGGTGGCCGGCACGCCCTCGTCGGCGCTGGGTTCGACCCGCGACAAGCCGGACCTGAAGTACTGCCACGAGATCTTCAACGTGCTGCGCGCGCACGAGATCGAGCACTTCTTCTACATCGGCGGCAACGATTCGTCCGACACGGTGCGCATCGTGAGCGAGGAGGCGCGCAAGGCCAACTACAGGCTGCGCTGCATCCACATCCCCAAGACCATCGACAACGACCTGGTCGGCAACGACCACACCCCGGGCTTTCCCTCGGCGGCGCGCTTCGTGGCCCAGGCCTTCGCCGGCGCCAACCTGGACAACGCCTCCCTGCCGGGCGTGTACGTGGGGGTGGTGATGGGGCGCCACGCGGGCTTCCTGACCGCCGCTTCGGCTCTCGGCAAAAAGTTCCCGGACGACGGGCCGCACCTGATCTATGTGCCGGAGCGCGTGTTCGAGATCGAGCGCTTCCTGGCCGACGTGAAGGCCACTTACGAGCGCTTCGGGCGCTGCGTGATCGCGGTGTCGGAAGGGATTCACGACGCCAGCGGCGCGCCGATCGCCACCCTGCTGGCCAAGGAGATCGAGAAGGACGCGCACGGCAACGTGCAGCTGTCCGGCACCGGCGCCCTGGCCGACCTGTTGTGCGACGAGATCAAGTCCAAGCTGGGCATCAAGCGGGTGCGCGGCGACACCTTCGGCTACCTGCAGCGCTCCTTCATCGGCTGCGTGTCGGACGTGGACCAGCGCGAGGCGCGCGAGGTGGGCGAGAAGGCCGTGCAATGGGCCATGTGGGGCGAGCGCAATGGCTCGGTGGCGATCCGCCGCACGGGCTTCTATTCGGTCGATTACGACCTGCTGCCGCTGGAGGCGGTGGCCGGGAAGACGCGCACCATGGAGGACGAATTCATCACCGCCAGCGGGACCGATGTCACGGACGCCTTCCGCCTGTACCTGCGGCCCTTGCTGGGGTCGGGGATGCCGGACGCGTACCGGCTGCGCCACAATCCCGTGGCCAAGGTGCTGCGCACCGATTAGCCGTCATCCCCGCGAACGCGGGGACCTCTGGTGCGATGCGCTGCCACTGAGCCGACGCGCAGGGGTCCCCGCTTTCGCGGGGATGACGGCATTTTCAGACGACGACGGTCTGGGGCTGGTCGTCGGTGCGGGCGCGGATTTCGCCGATGCGATAGACGGTTTCGCCAGCCGCCTTGAGCTGGGCTTCGGCCGCATCCGCCACGTCGGCACCGACGATCACGCACATGCCGATGCCGCAGTTGAACACGCGGTGCATCTCGGCGTCGGCCACGCCGCCGTGCTGCTGCAGCCACTGGAACAGCGGCGGCAGCGGCCAGGATTTCTGGTCCAGCACGCAGGTCAGGTTCTCGGCCAGCACGCGCGGGATGTTCTCGACCAGGCCGCCGCCCGTGATGTGGACCATGCCTTTCACTTCCAGCGCGGCCATCAGCGCCAGCAGCGGTTTCACGTAGATGCGGGTCGGCTCCATCAGCACGTCGGCCAGCTTGCGGCCGTGGAAGTCGGCGTTCAGGTCCGGCTTGGCCACTTCGATGATCTTGCGCACCAGGGAGTAGCCGTTGGAGTGCGCGCCGGACGACGCCAGGCCCAGCACCACGTCGCCAGGACGGATCTTGGAGCCGTCGATGATCTTCGACTTTTCGACCGCGCCGACGGCGAAGCCGGCCAGGTCGTATTCGCCGTCCGGATACATGCTCGGCATCTCGGCCGTCTCGCCGCCGATCAGGGCCGCGCCGGCCTGCTCGCAGCCCTTGGCGATGCCGCCCACGACCTGGGTCGCGGTGGCCACGTCCAGCTTGCCGCAGGCGAAGTAGTCGAGGAAGAACAGCGGCTCGGCGCCCTGCACCAGGATGTCGTTCACGCTCATGGCCACCAGGTCGATGCCGACCGTGTCGTGCTTGTTCAGCTCGAAGGCCAGCTTGAGCTTGGTGCCCACGCCGTCGGTGCCGGACACCAGGACCGGCTCCTTGTACTTCTTGCTCACTTCGAACAGCGCGCCGAAGCCGCCGATGCCGGCCAGTACGCCTTCGCGCATGGTGCGCTTGGCCATGGGTTTGATCGCTTCGACCAGGGCGTCGCCGGCGTCGATGTCGACACCCGCGTCCCGGTAGGAGAGGGAAACATTGGAAGGTTGGCTCATGGTATTTGGCAGCAGAGGCGGTAAAATAGAAGGCGGTCGACCCATCGAGTCAATCCGCTATTTTATCAAACCGGCCCCCTTTTACACCGAATTAGCACGACATGCCCCTACTTTCCACGCCCGAGCAGAAGCAAACCGCGTTCTGGGTCGCTCTCTGGCTGGGGCTGCTAGGGCTGTTGTACCTCCTCGGGCCGGTGCTCACACCCTTCATCGCCGCCGCCATCCTCGCCTATGCCCTGAACGGGGCGGTGGACTATCTGGCCGCGCGCCGCATCGGGCGCCTGCCGTTCCCGCGCGCTCTGGCCGTGGTACTCGTCATGCTGATGTTCCTGGCCGCCGCCGGTGCCCTGGTCCTGATCGTGATCCCCGTGCTGCAGAAGGAATTGCCGCTGCTGCAGGCCCAGATTCCCGCCTTTCTCGCCAAGCTGGACGCCAGCCTGTCACCGCGCCTGGAGGCCCTGGGCGTGCACGTCAAGCTCGACGGCGGCGGCCTGCGCGAGCTGCTCACCCAGCAGGTGGCCACCAGCGGCGACCAGATCTGGTCCACCCTGCTCGCCTCGGCCCGGATCGGCGGCTCGGCCCTGCTGTCCTGGCTGGCCCAGCTGGTGCTGATCCCCGTGGTGCTGTTCTACCTCTTGCTCGACTGGCATCAGCTGCTGGCCCGCCTGGCCGGCGCCGTGCCGCGCCGCTGGGTCGGCAAGACCATCGGCCTGGCGCGCGAGGCGGACGTCCTGCTGGCCCAATACCTGCGCGGCCAGCTGCTGGTGATGCTGGTGCTGGCCGTGTACTACTCGGCGGGCTTGGCCATCGCCGGCTTCGACGTGGCCCTGCCGGTCGGCATCCTCACCGGCCTGCTGGTGTTCATCCCCTATCTCGGCTTCGGCCTCGGCCTGGCGCTGGCCCTGATCGCGGCCGTACTACAGTTTTCCGACTGGAGCGGCCTGATCGCCGTGGCCATCGTCTACGGCGTCGGCCAGGTGCTGGAGGGCTTCTTTCTCACTCCGCGCCTGGTGGGCGAGCGCATCGGCTTGAATCCCCTGGCGGTGATTTTCGCCCTGCTCGCCTTCGGCCAGCTGTTCGGCTTCGCGGGCGTGCTGCTGGCCCTGCCGGCCTCGGCCGTATTGATGGTCGCCTTCCGCCACCTGCGCCAGCACTATCTGCAGAGCAGCTTCTATAATGCGTAGTGCAGATGAATTTCCGGTCCTTTTTCCCATGAAGCAGCTGGTGCTCGACCTGGGCGCCGACCCCGTCCACAGTCTTGAATCGTTCGAGGGCGGGCAGAACGCCGAACTGACCCACGTGATGCAGCAATTCGCGGCGCGCGCCTCGCGCGAGCATTTCGCCTACCTGTGGGGCGAGACGGCGGCCGGCAAGACCCACGTGCTGCAGGCCCTGGCCAACAGCGGCGCGGCGCGCTACCTCACGCCCGATTCGCCCGAGGCCGCGTTTGTGTTTACCCCGGACGTCAGCCTGTACCTGCTGGACGACTGCGACCAGCTCTCGGCCGCCCGCCAGGTGGACGCCTTCGCCCTGTTCAACCAGGTGCGCGAGCACGGGGCCTACATGGTCAGCACCGGCCCGGTGCCGCCGGCCGTGCTGCCGGTGCGCGAGGACCTGCGCACGCGCATGGGCTGGGGCCTGGTGTACCAGATCCACGGCCTGTCGGACGAGGAGAAGATCGCCGCCCTCACCCATGCGGCCGAAGCCCGCGGTTTGACGCTCTCGGCCAGCGTGTTACCCTATTTGCTGTCGCACTTCAGGCGCGACATGCGCTCGCTGTCCACCATGCTCGACGCGCTCGACCAGTATTCCCTTGAAACCCAGCGGCCGGTCACCCTGCCGCTGCTGCGCGACCTGCTGCTGCAATCGGAAGAACCGAAAGAATGACCAACCTGGCCCTGTTTGACCTCGACCACACCCTGCTGCCGATCGATTCGGACTACGAATGGGGCCAGTTCCTGGTGCGCCACGGCGCCGTCGATGCCGAGGAATTCAAGCGCCGCAACGACGCCTTCTTCGCCCAGTACCAGGCCGGCACGCTGGACCCGGTCGAATACCTCGAATTCGCCCTCGGCACCCTGGCCCGCTTTCCGCGTCCGGAACTGGACGCCATGCATGCGCGCTACATGGACGAAGTGATCCATCCGCACATCCGCCCCGCCGCGCGCGACCTGGTGCAGCGCCACCTGGACGCGGGCGACCTGGTGGGCATCATCACCGCCACCAACCGCTTCGTGACCGACCCGATCGCGCGCGCCTTCGGCGTGGAGCACCTGATCGCGGCCGAACCGGAACTGGACGCCCAGGGCAACCTGACCGGCAAGCTGGTCGGCACGCCGACCCAGGGGCCGGGCAAGGTCACCCACATGCACGATTGGCTCGGGCGCCTGGGCCACCGCTTCGACCAGTTCGAGCGCAGCCACTTCTACAGCGATTCGCACAACGATCTGCCTTTGTTATCCGTCGTCAGCCATCCGGTCGCCACCAACCCGAACGCCACCCTGGCCTCGCACGCGGCGGCGCAGGGCTGGCCTTTACTTCACCTGTTCAATGATTAAAAAATTCATCCGCAAGATCTTCGGCGGGAAAGACGACCCGCATTCGCGCACCGAACCCGTCGTGCTCGGCCCGGCCGAGCACAGGATCGACCCGCAACTGGTGTCATCCAACGCGCGGCGCGTGACCGAGACCTTGCAGGGGGCGGGGTTCAAGGCCTTCGTGGTGGGGGGCGCCGTGCGCGACCTGCTGCTGGGGGTCAAGCCCAAGGACTTCGACATCGCCACCGACGCCACGCCGGAACAGGTGAAGAAGCTCTTCCGGCGCGCCTTCATCATCGGCCGCCGGTTCCAGATCGTGCACGTGATGTTCGGCCAGGACCTGCTGGAGGTGACCACCTTCCGCGGCGCCGACTCGGGCGACGCGCCCAAGGATGAACACGGCCGGGTCCTGCGCGACAACAATTTCGGCCCCCAGCACGAGGATGCCGAGCGGCGCGACTTCACCATCAACGCCATGTACTACAACCCGGCCACGCAGGAAGTGCTGGACTACCATGGCGGCATCGGCGACATCAAGAACCGCACCCTGCGCATCATCGGCCAGCCCGAGGCGCGCTACCGCGAAGACCCAGTGCGCATGCTGCGCGTGGTGCGCTTCGCGGCCAAGCTGCAGTTCACCATCGAGCCGACCACGCGCGCGCCCATCAGCGTGATGGCGCCCTTGATCGACAACGTGCCGGCGGCCCGCGTGTTCGACGAGATGCTCAAGCTCCTCATGAGCGGCCACGCCCTGGCCTGCCTGCAGCAGCTGCGTACGGAAGGCCTGCACCACGGCCTGCTGCCGCTGCTGGACGTGGTGCTGGAGCAGCCGATCAGCATGAAGTTCGTGACCCTGGCGCTGGAATCGACCGACAAGCGCGTCATGGCCGGCAAGGGCGTCTCGCCCGGCTTCCTGTTCGCGTCCCTGCTGTGGCACCTGGTGCTGGAGAAGTGGAACGCCTACAAGGCCGCGGGCGAGCCCTCCATTCCCGCCCTGCACCTGGCCGCCGACGACGTGCTGGACGACCAGACCGAGAAGATCGCCCTGCAGCGCCGCATCGCCACCGACGTGCGCGACATCTGGGCCATGCAGCCGCGCTTCGAGCGCCGCACCGGCAAGGCCGCGTTCAAGCTGCTGGAACATCCGCGCTTCCGCGCCGGCTACGACTTCCTGCTGCTGCGCTGCCAGTCGGGCGAGCTCGATGCGGAGCTGGGCGAATGGTGGACCGAATTCTACGAAGGCGACGCCGAGACGCGCGAACAGCTGGTCACGGCCGCGCCCGCGAACGGCAACGGTCCGAAGCGCAAGCGTGGTCCGCGCCGCGGCCCGCGCAACCGCAACCGCGGCGAAGGCGCGCCGGCGACGAGCGAGGAATGATCGCCTGGATCGGCATCGGCGCCAATCTGGGCGACGCACGCGCCAACGTGGAGGACGCGCTGGAGCGCCTGGCGCGCGTGCCGCATAGCCGCCTGCTGACACGCTCCTCGCTGTACCGCACCGCCCCGATCGACTCCTCCGGCGACGACTACATCAACGCCGTCGCCGCCATCGACACCGAACTGGACGCGCACGCCCTGCTGCAGGCCCTGCGCGACATCGAACAGGCGCACGGCCGCGAGCGCCCTTACCGCAACGCCCCGCGCACGCTGGACCTGGACCTGCTGCTGTATGGCGACGCGAGCATCGATACCCCAACCCTGACGGTGCCGCATCCGCGCATGCACCAGCGCGCCTTCGTGCTGGCCCCGCTGCTCGAGATTGCGCCGGACGCCGTCATCCCCGGACTCGGACCGGCCGCTTCCTTCGCCCCGCTGGTCGCGGACCAGGCCATCGAAAGACTCCCATGCTGAAGATTCCCGTCGTCTGGCAGACCGCCGGCCTGCTGGCCCTGTCCAACGTGTTCATGACCTTCGCCTGGTACGGCCATTTGCGCAACCTGGCCTCGCGCTCGTGGTGGATCGCCGCCATGGTCAGCTGGGGCATCGCCCTGTTCGAATACCTGCTGCAGGTGCCGGCCAACCGCATCGGCGCCTCCGAGCTGTCGCTGGGCCAGCTCAAGATCATGCAGGAGGTGATCACGCTGTCCGTATTCGTGCCGTTCGCGATGTTCTACATGAACCAGCCGTTCAAGCTCGACTACGTGTGGGCGGGCCTGTGCATGCTCGGCGCTGTGTATTTCATCTTCCGGGCGTAAAATACGGCCGGTTCGGTTCCGTCATCCCCGCGGAAGCGGGGACCCCTGCGCGCCTCCAGGCCGAAAGCCTTACCAGAGGCCCCCGCTTGCGCGGGGGTGACGGCGGCAACCGGGGAATGCCAACACTATTTTGACCAAGGATTCGATATGAGCGGTTATTTGCAGGGCAAGGACATGGCCCCCACGGGCGACGCCCCGGCGCCGGCCAAGCCGGTGATGACCAAGTCCGTCACGCTGCCCTCGTTGGCCACCATGCGCGCGGCCGGCAACAAGATCGCCATGCTGACCTGCTACGACGCCAGCTTCGCCGCGCTGATGGAGCGCTGCGGGGTGGACGTGCTGCTGATCGGCGATTCGCTGGGCATGGTCTGCAACGGCCACACGTCCACGCTGCCGGTCACGCTGGAGGAAGTGGCCTATCACACGGCCGCCGTCGCGCGCGGCGCGCGCACCGCGCTGGTGCTGGCCGATATGCCGTTCGGTACCTACGCCACCAAGGAAGACGCTTACCGCAACGCCGTCAAGCTGATGCAGGCCGGCGCGCACGCGGTCAAGATCGAAGGCGGCGCCTTCCTGGCCGAGACCGTGCGCTTCCTGACCGAGCGCGCGGTGCCGGTGTGCGCCCACGTGGGCCTGACGCCGCAGTCCGTCCACCAGCTGGGCGGCTACAAGGTGCAGGGCAAGACCACCGAGAGCGCCGAGGTGATGAAGCGCGACGCGCTGGCCCTGCAGGAGGCGGGCGCCTCGCTGATCGTGATCGAGGCCGTGCCGTCCCAGGTCGGCAAGGAAGTCACGGACCTGCTGGCGATTCCCACCATCGGCATCGGCGCCGGGCCGGACTGCTCGGGCCAGGTGCTGGTCATGCACGACCTGCTGGGCGTGTTCCCGGGCCGGAAGGCGCGCTTCGTGAAAAACTTCATGGACGGCCAGACCAGCATCGACGCCGCCGTCTCGGCCTACGTGGCCGCCGTCAAGGACGGCAGCTTCCCGGGGCCGGAACACTGCTTCTAGCATCATGAGCGACGCGCGCCTGTTCCTCGCACTGTGGCCGGACGAGGAACTGCGCGCCACCCTCGCGCGCTGGCGCGACGCCTGGTCCTGGCCGCGCGGCGCCGGCCCGGTTGCGGACGGCAAGCTGCACCTGACCCTGCACTTCCTCGGCGCGGTGCCCCAGGACCGCATTCCCGAACTGGTGGAAGCCTTCCACGTGCCGTTCCGGCCGTTCTCGCTGACGCTCGGCGCGCCACACCTCTGGCACAGTTCGATCGCCGTGCTGGAGCCGCTCGCCATCCCGTCCGAACTGAGCGAACTGCACGCGGCCCTGGCCGAACGGGTCGCCGCGCTCGGCCTGCCCCTTGAGGAGCGCAGTTACAAGCCGCACGTCACGCTCGCACGGCGCGCGCACGGGGCGCTCGTGCCGCCGCCCGCCCCTGCCCTAGCCTGGCGCGTGCACGGCTACGCCCTGGTCGAATCGAAGCTCACCACCGACGGCAGCTACCACGTCCTGCACACCTACGGCACGCAAACTGTTGCCTAAACCCAAGGTCGCGCTACACTAGCGACCATGGACAAATCCGCCACCATCCTGATTGTCGACGACTACCTCCTGATCCGCACCTCGGTGCGCGGGGTGCTGGCGGAGCTCGGCTTCTTCAACGTGCTCCAGGCCGACAACGGCAAGACGGCCCAGGACCTGATGCGCAAGCAGCCGGTCGACGTGGTGATCGGCGACTGGGGCATGCCGGTCATGAACGGCCTGGAACTGCTCAAGTGGATGCGCCGCGACGACAAGTACCGCAAGGTGCCGTTCCTGATGCTGACGGCCGAAGCCAATCCGGCCTCGGTCAAGTCGGCCCTGCAGGCGGGCGTGAACGCCTACATGATCAAGCCGTTCACGGTGCACAGCTTCGCCAACAAGTTCCTGTCGATGCTGGGACCGGTGCGCGAAGCACCCGCCTCCTCCGCCACCATCGACAACGTGGACGACCTGGCCCGCGTGGCGCGGGCCCAGACGCTCAAGGCCAAACCCGAAACCGCAGCCACGCCGGCACCGACCGTGGCGCCGCCGGCGGCGCCGGTTCCCGCGCCCGCCCCGAACGACGTGATCGGCCTGGAGCGACCGATCGAGGAACGCCTTAAGAAGTGCACCGTGCTGGTGGTGGACGATGTCCCGACCAATATCGAGGTCATCGCAGGGGTGCTGAAGGACGACTACGCGATCAAGGTCGCCATCAGCGGGCGCAAGGCGCTGGAGATCGCCCAGGCCTTCCACATCGACCTGATCCTGCTCGACATCATGATGCCGACCATGGACGGCTTCGAGGTGTGCCGCCAGCTGAAGGCCGATCCGAAGACGGCGGACATTCCGATCATCTTCCTGTCCGCGCGCGACGGGGTGGAGGACGTGGTGGCGGGCCTGCGCCTGGGGGCGGTGGACTATGTGTCCAAACCGGCCGACCCGACCATCCTCAAGGCGCGCCTGTCCGCCCACCTGACCCTGTCGACGGTGCTCAAGGACCTGCGCCGCCAGAATGAGCTGCTGATCGAGAACGCCCACCTGCGCGAGGACGTGGAGCGCATGACGCAGCACGACCTCAAGAACCCGATCGCCGCCGCCCTGCAGGGCACGCAGGCGCTGAAGGAAACGCGCCTGACCGACGTGCAGCTGGAAAAGGTGGCCGGCATCGAGACCGCCGCCAACGATGCGCTGACCATCATCAACCGCACGCTGGACGTGTACAAGATCGAGACCGGCGAGTACCAGCCCTCGCTGGCGCCGTTCGACCTCGGCGCGCTCCTGACCAAGGTGGCCCAGCAGACCGAGTCCGCGTTCAAGTGGAAGGAAGTTACCTTCGACTTCCCGAGCGGCCTGGAAAGCGACGCCCTGGGCGAGCCGATGCTGTGCTATTCCATGTTCACCAACCTGATGAAGAACGCGGCGGAGGCCTCCCCCGCCGGCGGGCAGGTGCTGGTGGAGATCGCACCCGGCTACGGCAGCGTGCACGTGGTGATCGACAACCTGGGCGAAGTCCCGGCCTCGATGCGCGCGCGCTTCTTCGACAAGTATTCGTCGGCCGAGAAGCACGGCGGCACCGGCCTGGGCACCTACTCGGTGAAGCTGATGGCAGAAGTCCAGGGCGGCGAGGTGGCCATGGAAAGCCATGACGGCCACACCCGCCTGACCGTCACCCTGCCGAATGTGTGAGTCAGATCTGAATCCAGGTCGTCTTCAATTCCGTGTACTTGTCGAAGGCGTGCAGCGACTTGTCGCGGCCATTGCCTGACTGTTTGTAGCCGCCGAAAGGCACGGTGATGTCGTCGTTGTCGTACTGGTTGACGTGCACCGTGCCCGCGCGCAGGGCACGCGCGACCTGCATGGCTTTCGACAGGTCGCGCGTCCACACGGCGGCCTGCAGACCGTAGGGCGTGGCGTTGGCCTGGCGCACCGCTTCGTGCACGTCGGTGAAGGACAGGACCGACAGCACGGGGCCGAAAATCTCCTCGCGCGCGATGCTCATGTCGCTGCGCACGCCGTCGAAGAGAGTGGGCTCCACGTAGCTGCCGCCGGTCTCGGTAAGCGCCTGGGCGCCGCCATGCAGCAGGGCCGCGCCTTCGCGCTTGCCGGCCTCGATGTAGCCCAATACCGTCTTCAGCTGCACCTCGTCGACGATGGCGCCCATCACGGTCTTGGGGTCGAGCGGATCGCCGGGCGCGAAGCGGGGCGCCAGCGCCAGCGCCTTTTCCAGGAAGCGCTCGCGGATGGACTCCTCCACGAACAGGCGCGATGGAGCGTTACAGGATTCGCCCTGGTTGAAGAAGATGGAGCCGATCGCCGCGTTCACGGCGGCGTCCAGGTCCGGACAGTCGGCGCAGACGATGTTGGCGGACTTGCCGCCCAATTCGGTCCAGGCGCGCTTGAGGTTCGATTCGCCCGCCATCTGCACGATCTGCTTGCCCACGCGGGTGGAACCGGTAAAGCCGATGGAGTCCACGTCCATGTGGCGCGCCAGCGCGGCGCCGGCCTCGTTGCCGTAGCCGGGCACCACGTTGAACACGCCCTCGGGAATGCCGGCTTCCAGCGCCAGCTCCGCCAGGCGGAGGGAGGTGAGCGGCGCCTTTTCGGACGGCTTGAGGACCACGCTGTTGCCGGCCGCGAGCGCGGGGCCGATCTTCCAGGCCGCCATCAGCATCGGGTAGTTCCAGGGGATGATGGCACCGACCACGCCGACCGGCTCGCGGGTAATGAGGGCCAGGCTGTCGGCCGGCGCGGGCGCGATCTCGTCGTAGATCTTGTCGGTGGCTTCGCCGTACCAGCGGATGCAGTTCTGGGCCAGCTGCAAGTCCACGCTCAGGCTGTAACGGATCGGCTTGCCCATGTCGAGGGTTTCGAGCAGGGCCAGCTCGTCGCGGTGCTGGAGCATCAGGTCTGCGAACCTGACCAGGGTGCGCTTACGCTCCGCCGGGGCCAGGTCGGCCCAGCGCCGGTCCTCGAAGGCGGCGCGCGCGGCGCGCACCGCGGCGTCGATATCCGCCGCCTTGCCGCGCGCCACCGCGACCAGATGGCGGCCGTCGATGGGGGAGCGACAGTCGAACACGGCGCCGTCCACGGCCGCCACGCGGTGCCCGCCGATGAAGGCGCGGCCATCGATGTTCAGGGTGCTTGCACGTTGGTGCCAGGATGTGGTTTCCATGCGCGTCTCCTTGTCTTCACGGGGCCATCGTAGCAAAAGTGACAGCGGGGCGGATTTTTGATCCAGGCTAAACCAGTACGGCTATAATCGCCGAATTTTCCACCTGGTCAAGCTTGCCTCGACATGAACACCACCCTGATCACGTTCGTCGTGCTGTACCTGCTCGGCACCCTGGCCCTCGGCGTCTGGGCCGGCACGCGCATCAAGAACACCGGCGACTTCGCCGTGGCGGGGCGCAGCCTGCCGCTGGTCATGGTGATCACGACCACGTTCGCCACCTGGTTCGGAGCGGAGACGGTGATGGGCATTCCCGCCAAGTTCGTGCAGGGCGGTCTGAATTCGCTGATCGAAGATCCGTTCGGCGCCGGCACCTGCCTGATCCTGGTCGGTCTGGTGTTCGCGACGCGTCTGTACAAGCTTAACCTGCTGACCATCGGCGACTACTACCGGGCGCGCTTCGGCAAGGGGATCGAGGTGTTCTGCTCCCTGGCCATCATGCTCAGCTACCTGGGATGGGTGGCGGCGCAGATCACGGCGCTCGGCCTGGTGTTTTCGGTACTGACCAACGGCGCCATGAGCGAGACGGCCGGCATGATCGTCGGGACGCTGGCGGTGCTGATCTATGTGGTGGTGGGCGGCTTTCTGGCGGTGGCGATCACGGACTTCATCCAGATGATCGTGCTGATCCTCGGGCTGTCGATCATTGCCTGGTATTCGGCCGACCTGGCCGGCGGCGCGCATCAGGTGTTCGCCATGGCGGAGCAGCGCAACCTGTGGCGCTTCCTGCCCGATCCGAAGTTCACCGACATGGTGATGTTCCTCGGCGCCGGCATCACCATGATGTTCGGCAGCATCCCGCAGCAGGACGTGTACCAGCGCGTGATGTCGGCCAAGGACGCCAACACGGCGCGCGCCGGCGCGGCCATCGGCGGCTTCTCGTACATCCTGTTCGCGTTCGTACCGATGTTCGTGGTGGCGTGCGCGGTGCTGGTCATGGGCGACCAGGCGCTGGACCTGGCCAAGTCCGACTACCAGCGCGTGCTGCCGACCTTCGTGATGGAGAAGATGCCGCTGGTGATGCAGATCCTGTTCTTCGGCGCGCTGCTGTCCGCGATCAAGAGCACCTCGTCCGCGACGCTCCTGGCGCCGTCGACCAGCTTCGTCGAAAACATCCTGAAGAACCTGCGCCCGAAGATGACGGACCGCGAGCAGCTATTCGCGATGCGCTGCACGATCGTGGTGTTCGCCTGCCTGGTGCTGGCCTACGCGATCGGCATGCGCGGCACCTCGATCTACGATCTTGTGTCCTCGGCCTACCAGGTGACGCTGGTGGGCGCTTTCGTCCCGCTGTTCATGGGCCTGTTCTGGAAGCGCGCCACGACGCAAGGCGCGATCCTGTCGCTGGTGCTGGGCATCGGCACCTGGATCCTGTACTTCCCACAGCTAACGACTTGGGGCGAGACGTTCCCCGGCCAGCTGGCCGGCTTCATCGCCGCCTTCATCGGCATGTTCGCCGGCTCGCTGCTGCCGCAGATCCTGAAGAACCGCCACGAGCACACCCACCACATCGCCGCCGCCTAAACACCAGGGTCAGATCGCCCAATGCACAAAAAATTGCCTGCAAAGGTAATTTTTGTGCAATGGGCGATCTGACCCTGGTTTGATTGACCCTGGTTTGTTAGGGGCCGAGGTAGCGGTCGGTGATGCGCTCTGTGGTGCCATCCTGGCGCATCTTGTCGAGAGCGTGGTCGAAGGCTGCAGCCAGCGCGGCTGAGCGCTCGCCCTTCGGGAAGACCATGTACGTGTCGTAGTGCATGAGGGGCGGCTGCAGGTGACGCACGCGTCGCATGTCGATCTGCTTGAGCGTGTACAGACCACCCGTCAGGTCAGTCACCACGGCGTCGACGCGTCCTAGCGCCAGCTTCTGGAAATTCGCGGCATCGGTGCCGACCGCCGCCAAGTTCCAGCGTCCTTCCTTGTTGCCCTGTGCGATGCCTTCGGCGATGCGCACGCCGGCGCGGATGCCGATGGTCTTGCCGTTCAAGTCGTCGAGCGTGCGGATGGGGCTGTCCTCGCGCACGAACACGACGTAATCGGTCGGGTTGAGCGGCACCTTGCCGAAATCGAGATAGGCGTCGCGCTCGGGCGTGTGCGACAGCGCGAACGCACAGGCGATCTTATGCTGCGCGAGCTCCGATTCGAGCCGCCGCCACGGCATGTGGCGCAATTCGACCTGGATACCGGCGCGGCGCCCTGCTTCCATGATCGTGTCCGCGCTCAGGCCGTAATACTTGCCGCCCTGCTGCATGAAGAAGGGTACGAACAAGTCGTCGTAACACACCACCCGCCTGGGCACACCGTCCTGTGCCAGCACGGGCAGGCTGAAACAGGCGGCGAGCAGCCAGGAGGCGGAAGGTTTCATGATGCGGCAGACACCTCGGGCGCGATGGATGGATCGCCGAATGGGCGACCGTCCGACAAGCGGTAGATCGTGACCTGGTCCTTCAGCTTCACCATGCGCCGATCGAGTTCCGGAAAATCCGCCACTTCATGCGTGTGATTTTCGCCCCCCATCAGGTACGTCACCTCTTCTTCGGAGCGGTTGCACAGGATGTGCGCCACGGAGGGCGTGGGAAAGCCGACGAAGTCGCCCGCCGACAGCGCATATTCCTGGCCGTCGATGCGCGCCACCGCGTGGCCGGACAGGATGTAGATCCACTCCTCTTCGGTGTGGTGCGAGTGGTAGGCGAAAGACTCCTTGCCTGGAGCGAGGCGGGCGATGGATACGCCGCTGCGTGCCAGACCCGCCATGCGCCCCAGCTGCGCGCCGGTCATTTCCGAGGCCGGATTCCATGGATGCGAGAACGTGCCCTCGCTCGCCTTCGCGGCGCTATGCCTCACGATGTGCGGATAATCGGACATGGATGCTCCTTATGGGATGAAAGATTATAGCTCTGCCAAAGTGTCGTCGAGGCTCTTGCGGATGCGGCGCAACATCTCGTCGATGTCGCCGCGCGTCATCACCAGCGGCGGCGCGATGATCATGCGGTCGCCCACGGCACGCATGATGACGCCGTTGTTGAACATGTGAGCGCGGCAGGCCATGCCGACCGCCTGCTCCGGCGCGAACGCCTCGTTTCCGTGCGGCGTCGCGCCCTTGTGCTTGACGAGATTCAGGCCCGCGACCAGCCCTAGGCTGTTCGCATAACCTACCAGTGGATGGTCGATCAGTTTGCCGAACTGCTCGGCCAGATACGGCCCGGTATCGCCGGCGACCCGCTCGACCAGGCCTTCGTCTTCGATCAAGGCGAGGTTCTCCAGCGCGGCGGCGCAGGCGACCGGATGGCCCGAGTAGGTGAAACCGTGCGCGAACTCTCCGCCTTTTTCCACCAGCACCTCGCCCACCCGCGCGCCCACCAGCACACCGCCCATCGGCACATAGCCGGAGGTGACGCCCTTGGCGAAGGTGATGAGGTCGGGCCGCATGCCGAAGGTGGTGGAACCGAACCAGGTCCCCAGCCGCCCGAAGCCGCAGATCACTTCATCCGCGATGAGGAGGATGTCGTACTTGTCGCAGATGCGCTGGATCTCGGGCCAATAGGTGGAAGGCGGAATGACGACGCCGCCCGCGCCCTGCACCGGTTCACCGATGAAGGCGGCGACCTTGTCCGCGCCCAGCTCGAGGATCTTCGCTTCCAGCTCGCGCGCGCAAACGAAGCCGAACTCCTCGGGCGTCATGCCTTGCCCGGATTCGTACCAGTTCGGCTGGCCGATGTGGACGATGCCGGGAATCGGCAGCCCGCCCTGCGCATGCATGCCGCTCATGCCGCCCAGCGAGGCTCCGGCGACGGTGCTGCCGTGGTAGGCGTTATGGCGGCTGATGATGGTGTGCCGCTCGGTGTAGCCCATGAGGTCCCAATAGCGCCGCACGATGCGCAAATTGGTGTCATTCCCCTCGGAGCCGGAACCGGTGAAAAATACGCGCTCGAAGCCGGGCGGCGCCAGGCGCGCCAGGCGCGTGGCCAGTTCCACCGCCGGGATATTGGTGGTGTTGAAGAAGCTGTTGTAGAACGGGAGCGTGAGCATCTGGCGGTAGGCCGCGTCGGCGATGCGCTTGCGCCCGTAGCCGGCGTTCACGCACCACAGGCCGCTCATCGCGTCGAGGATCTGGTTGCCCTCGGAGTCCCATACATAGATGCCGTCGCCGCGCACGATCACGCGCGCGCCGTGTCCGGCCAGTTCCTTGGAGTCAGTAAAGGGATGCAGGTAATGCGCCGAATCCATCTGCTGAATGGCGCGGGTGTCGTAGGTATCCATGGCCCTCTCCTACACGTGCAGCAGCAGGTGTTCGCGTTCCCAGGGGCTGATCACCGTCATGAACTCCTGGTGCTCCAGCTCCTTCACCGCCGAATACACGTCGATGAAGCGCTCGCCCAGCACGGAGCGCAAGCGGTCCGCCTTGCGCAGCAGGGACAGCGCCTCGGACAAGCCCTGCGGCAGCTCCACCGGCAGGTCGTAGGCGCTGCCGGTGATCATCGGCAGCGGCTCCACCTGCTCCGTCATGCCGAGGTAGCCGCAGGCCAGCGTGGTCGCCAGCGCGAGATAGGGATTGGCGTCGGCGCCGATCACGCGGTTCTCCACCCGCCGGTCGTGCATGCCCGACACCGGCACGCGGAAGCCCACGGTGCGATTGTCCACGCCCCATTGCATGTTGATCGGTGCGGCCGTGTGGCGCACGATGCGGCGGTAGGAATTCACGTACGGTGCGACGATCGCCATCGCCGACGGCATGTACTTCTGCAGGCCGCCGATGTAGTAGCGGAACAGCTCCGAGGGCGATCCATCCTCGTTCGAAAAGATGTTGAGGCCAGTGGTGCCGTCCACCACGCTCTGGTGCACGTGCATGGCCGATCCCGGCTCGCCCGCCATCGGCTTGGCCATGAAGGTGGCGTACATGTCGTGCTTCAGCGCGGCCTCGCGCAGGGTGCGCTTGAAGAAGAACACCTTGTCCGCCAGCCCGAGCGGCTCGCCGTGCAGGAAGTTGATCTCCATCTGGCCGGCGCCGATTTCGTGGATCAGGGTGTCCACGTCCAGGTTCATCAGCTCGCAGTAGTCGTAGATGTCTTCGAACAGCGGATCGAATTCGTTGACGGCGTCGATGCTGTAGACCTGGCGGCTGGTCTCGCTGCGCCCGCTGCGCCCGGCCGGGGCCTTGAGCGGCAGGTCCGGGTCGGTGTTGCGCGCCGTGAGATAGAACTCCAGCTCCGGCGCCACCAGCGGCTTCCAGCCACGCTCCGTGTACAGCTTGAGCACGCGCCGCAGCACGGTGCGCGGCGCGAAGTCGACCAGCTGGCCATCGGCGAAATGGCAGTCGTGGATCACCTGCGCGGTCTGGTCCACCGCCCACGGCACCATCGTGATCGTGCCGGGATCGGCCTTCAGGATCATGTCGCGGTCGGTGGAGGAAATGGCGCGGTAGTAGGCCGCGTCGTCCTCGGGCGAGTTGCCGGTCACGGTCATGCCCAGCACGACCTCCGGCATGCGCATGCCGCGCTCCTCGGTGAATTTGGCGCGCGGCAGGATCTTGCCGCGGGCGACCCCGGTCAGGTCGGGGACGAGACATTCGATCTCCGTGACTCGCTTTTCGTTGAGCCACAGGTCCATGTCGTTGTAAGAAAAATTATCGCGGATAGCCATGATGTCCTCTCTTGTTCTTGCTCGAGCGCGGCACGCCGTGCGTCCCACGCGGATTGGGATGGGAGAAGAATGGCGTACCTATGGCACGCGCCGCACCGCCCACTTCTCGTACTGGCGGCAGGCGTCACCAAAGGCACGGAACAGCTTCATCGAATCGGCGTTGTCGGCAACGCGGTATTCGGGATGCCACTGCACGCCGAGCAGGAAGCCCCGCGCGGTGGGGGCGGAGAAGGCTTCGACCAGGCCGTCCGCGGCGGTCGCTTCGGGCGCGAGGGCGGGCGCGAGCCGGGCCACGCCCTGGCCATGCAGCGAATTGACGGTGATGCTGCCGGCCTCCATGATCCGCTCCAGCAGGCCACCGGGCACGAGCCGCACCGGATGGGCGGGGCCGTACTGCTCGTCGAGCGGCGCGGCCGTGTCCTCGCGGTGGTCCAGGTAGCCGGGCACGTCGTGCACGGCCTGGTGCAGCGTGCCGCCCAGCGCCACGTTCACTTCCTGGAAGCCGCGGCAGACGGCCAGCAGCGGAATTCCGCGCTCGATCGCCGCGCGCGCCAGCGGCAGCGTGGTGGCGTCGCGCTGCGCGTCGCGCGGCAGGCCGGCGTCGCGCAAGTCTTCGCCATACCAGGCCGGGTCGACATTCGAGGGCGAACCGGTCAGGAAGATGCCGTGCGCGGTATCGAGCACGGTGTCGAGATCGGTGCTTTCGCCCAGCGCCGGCAGGATCAGCGGGGCGCAGCGCGCCCCGCGCACCACCGCGTCCACATATTTGAACTGGACGGTATGGTACGGATGGCTCCCCAGCTGCCGGGAGCAGGCAGACACAAGTACGACAGGCTGGCGCATGACTCCATCATATGCCAATTCGGCATCGCTTGACGCCAGCTGTCGAGTTTGCGTGTTGCTTTACCTCACTTCTTGATGTGCATCAGTGCGGTATCCACAGGCGCGCCAGGTCGAAAAAAAAGTTAAACTGCACGGATGAAACCGATCACGCTGAACGACCCTTCCCTGTTCCGCCAACAGTGCTACATCGACGGCGCCTGGTGCGACGCCGCCGATGGCGCGGCGGTGGATGTGCACAACCCCGCCACTGGCGCGAAGATCGGCAGCACGCCGCACATGGGCGCGGCGGACACGCGCCGCGCCATCGCCGCCGCCGACGCGGCCTGGCCGGCCTGGCGCCGCAAGACGGCCAAGGAACGCGCGGCCATCCTGCGCAAGTGGGCCGACCTCATGCTGGCCAACGCGGAGGACCTGGCCGTCATCATGACGGTCGAACAGGGCAAGCCGCTGGCCGAGTCGCGCGGCGAGATCGCCTACGCCGCCTCCTTCCTCGAATGGTTCGGGGAGGAAGCCAAGCGCATCGCTGGCGACACCCTGGCCTCGCCCTGGCCGGACCGGCGCCTGGTGGTCACGCGCGAGCCGATCGGCGTATGCGCCGCCATCACGCCCTGGAACTTCCCGGCCGCGATGATCACGCGCAAGGTCGGTCCGGCCCTGGCGGCCGGCTGCCCGATCGTCGTGAAACCGGCCGAACTGACGCCCTACTCCGCCTTCGCCATGGCCGTGCTGGCCGAGCGCGCGGGCGTGCCCAAGGGCGTGTTCAGCGTGCTGACCGGCGACGCCCCGGCCATCGGCGGCGAGATGTGCGCCAACCCCACGGTACGCAAGCTGTCCTTCACCGGCTCGACCGCCGTCGGCCGCCTGCTGATGCAGCAGTGCGCCCCGACCATCAAGAAGCTGTCGCTGGAATTGGGCGGCAACGCGCCCTTCATCGTGTTCGACGACGCGGACCTGGACGCCGCCGTGGCCGGCGCCATCGCCTCGAAGTACCGCAACGCCGGCCAGACCTGCGTGTGCGCCAACCGCCTCTACGTGCAGGACGGCGTGTACGACGCCTTCGCCGCCAAGCTGGTGGAAGCAGTCCACCAGCTCAAGGTCGGCAACGGCCTGGAGGACGGCGTGACCCAAGGCCCGCTGATCGAGGAAAAGGCCGTGCGCAAAGTCGAGGAGCACATCGCCGACGCCGTCAGCCAGGGCGGGCGCGTGCTGACGGGCGGCCAGCGCCACGCGCTCGGCCATGGCTTCTTCGAGCCGACCGTGCTGGCCGACGTGCGCCCTTCCATGCGGGTCGCGCACGAGGAGACCTTCGGCCCGCTGGCCCCGCTGTTCCGCTTCCACACGGAGGACGAGGTGATCGCCATGGCCAACGACACCGAATTCGGCCTGGCCGCCTACTTCTTCGCGCGCGACCTGGGCCGGGTCTGGCGCGTGGCCGAGGGCCTGGAGACCGGCATGGTGGGCGTGAACACGGGCCTCATCTCCAACGAGATCGCGCCCTTCGGGGGCGTGAAGCAGTCCGGCCTGGGCCGGGAAGGCTCGAAGTACGGGATGGAGGATTACCTCGTCATCAAGTACATCTGCATGGGCGGCATCTAGGCGTCGGCCTCGGCCAGCGCCCAACAGGCGGCCAACACCGACAGACCGCCGGCCAGCACCCCGGCCAGCACCAACCGGCCGGCGCCGCCCCCGGTCAGCACCGGCGCCACGCTGGTCAGGCTCAGGCCCGCGCCGGCCAGCAGGGCCGCCGGAACCGGCCAGCGCCGCCGCCGCGGACGCGGCGGCAAAGCGCGCAGCACGCGCGCGCTGAAGCCGTCGTCGGGCAGCGGTCCGTCGAACCGCGCCCGCAGCAAGCGGTCCAGATCGTCTTCCATCGGTTCATGCATCGTCTTCTCTCCAGTCCGCCAGCAAGGCGCGCAGCTTGGCCTTGCCGCGCGTAGCGTGGGTCTTCACCGTTCCCAGGGGCAGGCCGAGCACATAGGCGGTCTCGTCCTGGGTCAATTCAAGCTGCGCGCAGTGCAGCAGCACTTCCTGCTCGGCGCACGAGAGCTGGCGCCAGGCGCGTTCCAGATCGAGGCGCAGATCGGCCGGCTCCGGCCGGGCCTGCAAGTCCTCGGCCACCGCTTCGCCGATCGGCTCCGCACGCCGGCGCTGCTGCAGAAAGCAGGTGTAGGCGATCCGGTACAGCCAGGTCGAAAAGCGCGCCTCGCCGCGGAACTGGTCGAGCCGGCGCCAGGCCAGCAGGAACGCTTCCTGCGCCAGGTCGTCGGCCGAGGCCTGGTCGCCACCGAGCAAGCGGCGCAGCTGGGCGCGGACCAGGCCCTGGTGCCGCCGCAGCAAGTGCTCGAAGGCGCGCCGGTCCCCGGCGTCGCGCGCACGCGCGACCAGCGCCAGGTCAAGGCGCGCCTCCGCGGCGCGGTCAAGCATGCGCGGCGGTCCGCCGGCCGAGCCACCAGCTCGCCAGATAGCCCAGGCCCAGCATCAGCGGCAATAGGCCCAAGCCCCACAGCGCGCCCACCGCCTGGCCGTCGTCCAGACGCAGGGGCAAGGCCAGCAGGGTGAGCATCAGGCCCAGCCCGCCACTGGCGAGCACCAGGGCGCGACGCAGTTCGCTGCCGCCGGGCGCCGGCTCGGCCAGCAGGGCGGCGGGCAGGTCGGCGCCCTTGTCGGCCAGTTGCAGGAGGGTGCGGTAACGGGCCTCGGTCTGCTGCCGGCGGTGGCGCAGCACCAGCAGCACGATGGCGACCGGCCCCAGCACCGCCAGAAAGGGGATGATCATCCAGTTTTCCATGGAATGCTCCTATCAAAACGTTTCGTTGGAGGATTTTGCCAGTTCCGCTCAGCCGGCGGTCCGGACAAAGACGAGATTGCGGGCGCGCGCCGTGTCGACCTTCAAGCCCGCAATGCGGCCGGCCGCGTCACGTTCGAAGCGCAGGATCGTGCTGGTGGTGGCGAACACGTCGGGAGCGATGGGCCGCAAGGCGCGCGCCTCGGCGGCCGGATCGCGCCAGCCGCGCACGGTCAGCGCGCCGCCTTCCAGGCCGATCAACCAGCGCGTGTCGAATTCCGCGCTGGCGTAGGCGCCCGTGTAGGCGGCCAGGTCGGCCGGCACCGGCGTGTCTACCCGCTCGAAGACGATCGGTTTGTCTCCGCGCGCAATTAGCCGCGCGCGCGGACTGGACCCGGCGGTACCGAACACCAGCTCGGCGGCGTCGCTGGCGCCGTCCAGGCGGTAGCGACCGGGTGCGACCAGGCGCAGAGGCGAGCGCGAGCGCGACGAACGCACGTACCAGAGGCGTCCATGCTCCAGGCTGACCTGGCGCAGCAGGCCGCGTTCCCGGCTCCAGTAGGTGCCGGCCAGGCCGGCCGCGGTGGCGCCGGCATCCTCCGTGGGCGTCGGCGGGAGCGGCGTAGCAGCCAGCCGGTCACTCAGATAATGGTCGGCGACGCCTTCGGCCAGGCGCTGCGCGTCGGCGCCCATGTCATTGCACAGCACCAGCACCGAAAGCTGCTGACCGGGAAAGCGCAGCAATTGCGCCCGGTAGCCCTGGTCGGCGCCGCCGTGCTCCACCATCTCGAGGCCGCGGTAGCTTCCAAAGCGCAGGCCGCGCGCGTAATCGATCCGGGTGCCGTCGTCCAGTTGACCGCGCTCCTGCAGGCCGGCCAGCAGGGCCGTGCCGCCGACTGTGCCGCGGTCCAGGTTGGCGGTCCAGCGCGCCAGGTCGGTGACGGTCGTGTAGACGCCACGCGCACCGTTCTCGACCCAGCCGGTGAACGCATTGACATATGCCCCGGACCGCGGCCGGTAGCCGCTGGCCCGATGCGGCAGCAGCTCGCCTGGTCCGGCCAGGACCCGGGTATGGCGCATGCCCAGCGGAGCAAAGATGCGGCGCTGCAGGAAGGCCCCATATTCCATCCCACTGACGCGCTCGACGACGCGCGCCAGCAGGAAGTAGCCTGTATTGCTGTAGCTGTACTCGGTGCCAGGGACGAAGTCCAGGGCCTGCTGGCGCCGCACGAAATCCATCACGTCCGCGTTGTCCGTGTAGTCCGACGCACGGCGGTCGCCGATCACCCGCATGCCCTCGTAGTCATGCAGGCCCGAGGTATGGTGCAACAAGTGATCGAGCGTGATGGGGTGGCCGAAATCCGGCACCTCGGGTAGGTAGCGGCGCACGTCGTCCGTGAGCGCAAGCCGGCCATCCGCGGCCAACAGCAGGACCGCCGCGGCCGTGAACTGCTTGGTCATCGACGCGATGTCGAAGACGGTCGCATCCGCATCGATCGGCACGCCATGTTCCAGGTTGGCTTGCCCGTAGGCCTTGGCATAGACCTGGGCTCCAGCGTGCGTCACTGCCAGTGCGCAACCGGGTCGGCCGGGCGCTGCCTGGGACGCGAAGACGGCATCCACGGCCGGATCCGCCCAGAGCGGTCCGGCCGCGCAGCCCAAGACCAGCATGACAAGCGCGCTGCGTTGTGATTTCGACATGAGTTCTCTCCGGCGTGTATCCGTGGCGTGTCCACGGTATGGCTTGGATGCCGGAAGGCGGCCCAGCGGATTCAGCACGCCGCACTTTTTTGTCGTGCGCTCCGTATTTACTGTCATAATGGACTCTCCTGGGTGGCCCCGAAGACCCGCGCCGCCCCTTCCATCGCATAGGCCCCAGCCACGCCTGTCCTGCAATAGCTATTGGAGAGGCCGTGGATTTCGATCATCCGCACCCACGCCAACGTCTTGCGCTCGGCTTCGCCGCCGCCGCGGTGCTCTTGCTCGCGCTGACCGTCATCGCCGGCCTGCGCGTGAGCTCGCTGGCCGACAACGTCGCCCTGGCGACGCGCGACCGCTATCCCAAGATCGTGCTGGCACACGAGATCAAGGATGCCCTCAACGAGACGGCGCGTGGCATGCGCAACCTGCTCATCATCGACGACCGCACGGCCATGACCAAGGAGATGGACAGCATCTTCGACAACACGCGCGTGATCGCCACCGACTTCGAACGCCTGCACCGGACCATCGACTCGGAACGTGGCCGCGAACTGGTGGAGGACTTGAGCACGGCCCGGATCAGGTTCGACGCGGCCAACGCGCAATTCCTGAAGCTGGTGCAGCGCGACAAGGAGGCCGCGCGCGACCACCTGCTGTCCATCGCACGACCGCTGCAGCTGCGCTACATGCACGCCCTGGACGAGCTGATCGGCCATCAGGCCGGCCTGATGCGGGCCGCCGCCGAGGATGCGGACAGCACCTCGGCGTCGACCCGCTTGCTGGTGACATTGCTGGGACTGGTGGCGGCGCTCATGGCCGCGGTGGCGGCGGCGCTCGCGTTCCGGACCGTGCCCCGTAGGGAAGACGAAGAACATGCTGCGGCCGCGCGTAAGGCGCGGCGCATGCCGGAGCACTAAGAAGGGGTTACCGGTGGATTGCTGTCGACGTGCCTTGGGCCGCGCTTGCGCGGCCCTCTTTTTTACACGTCGTAGGTGCTGAGGCGGCCGTTCAGGCGGGCCGCCAGCTGGTCGGGCGCCGTGACGGTCATGTCCAGGTCGCGCAGCAGGCCGTCACGCAGGCCGTAGACCCAGCCGTGCACCGCCAGCTCCTGGCCGCGCTCCCAGGCGTCCTGCACCACCGTGGTCTGGGCCGTGTTGACGACCTGCTCGATCACGTTCAGTTCGCACAGGCGGTCATGCTTGTCGCGCACCGTCTTGAGCGAGTCGCCCAGGTATTTCTCGTGTTTCTGGGCCACGTCCTGCACGTGCCGCAGCCAGTTGTCGGCCAGGCCCACGCGTCCACCCGTGAGGGCCGCATGCACGCCGGAACAACCATAATGGCCGACGATGATGACGTGCTTGACCTTCAGTACGTCGATGGCGAACTGCAAGACGGACAGGCAGTTCAGGTCCGAGTGCACCACCACGTTGGCGATGTTGCGGTGGACGAAGAGTTCGCCCGGCGCCAGGTCGACCAGCTCGTTGGCCGGCACACGGGAATCCGAGCAGCCGATCCACAGGTATTCGGGCGCCTGCTGGGACGCGAGCTGCTTGAAGTAGTCGGGGTCGCGGGCGAGCTGGGCGTCGGCCCAGCCGCGGTTGCGGGTGAGGAGTTCGGGGATCGTCGGTTGTGTCATTTACTCGAAGAAGTCCTTGACCTTGTCCTTCCAGGTCTTCGTTTGGGGGCTGTGCTTGGCGCCGCCTTCGACCGTCAGACGTTCGAATTCGCGCAGCAGGTCCTTCTGCTTCTCCGTCAATTTTACCGGGGTTTCCACTTGGACGTGGCAGAACAGGTCACCCGCGTAGCCCGAACGCACCCCCTTGATGCCCTTGCCCTTGAGGCGGAAGGTCTTGCCGCTCTGCGTGCCCTCGGGCACGGTGAACGCCACCTTGCCGCTCAGGGTCGGCACCTCGATCTCGCCGCCCAGGGTGGCCTTAACGAAGGAGATCGGCATTTCGCAGTGGAGGTCGTCGCCCTCGCGCTGGAACACCGGGTGCGGCTTGATGTGGATTTCGACGTACAGGTCGCCCGGCGGCCCGCCGTTGGTGCCCGGCTCGCCGTTGCCGGACGAGCGGATGCGCATGCCGTTGTCGATGCCGGCCGGGATCTTCACTTCCAGCGTCTTGTTGCGCTTGATGCGGCCCGCGCCGCCGCAGGCGCCGCAGGGCTCGGGGATGATCTTGCCGCTGCCGTGGCACTTCGGGCAGGTCTGCTGCACGCTGAAGAAGCCCTGCTGGATGCGCACCTGGCCATGCCCGGCGCAGGTGGTGCAGGTCACGGGCGAAGTGCCCGGCTTGGCGCCGCTGCCGTGGCAGGTGTCGCACTTGTCCCAGGACGGCACGCGGATGGTGGTGTCGAAGCCGTGCGCGGCCTGTTCCAGCGTGATTTCCAGGTTGTAGCGCAGGTCGGCCCCGCGGTAGACCTGGGGACCGCCGCCGCGGCGCCCGCCGCCGAAGATGTCGCCGAAGATGTCGCCGAAGGCGTCCGAGAAGCCGCCGGCGCCGAAGCCGCCGCCGCCGCCCATGCCCATGTTCGGGTCCACGCCGGCATGACCGTAGCGGTCATAGGCCTCGCGCTTCTCCGGATTGGTGAGCATCTCGTAGGCTTCCTTGACCTCCTTGAACTTCTCTTCGGCGTCCTTGTTGTCCGGATTGCGGTCCGGATGGAATTTCATCGCCAGTTTGCGATACGCCTTCTTGATCTCGTCTTCGGAAGCGTTCTTGGCCAGGCCAAGAACTTCGTAAAAATCACGCTTTGCCATGGGGCGGCACCTTGCTAACTATCTCTGCGGTTTGATGCAAAATGCCGAGCCGGCCAACCCGGGGGTTGCAGCGGCTCGGCATCACGGGGGCAGGTCCGGATTACTTCGCGTCCTTCACTTCCTTGAAGTCGGCGTCCACGACGTCGTCGTCCTGGGCAGCCTGGGCGCCGGCCTGCTGGCCACCCGGCTGGGCGCCGCCACCGGCCGCTTGCTGCTGGGCCTGCATGTCAGCATACATCTTTTCGCCCAGCTTTTGCGAGGCGGTCGAGAGCGCCGCCACCTTGGCGTCGATCGCGTCCTTGTCGCCGGCCTTGAGGGTCTCTTCGAGATCCTTGATGGCCGCTTCGATCTTGTCCTTCTCGCCCGCTTCCAGCTTGTCGCCGTACTCGGTCAGCGACTTGCGGGTGCTGTGCACCAGGGCGTCGGCCTGGTTGCGCGACTCGGCCAGCTCCTTGAGCTTCTTGTCCTCGGCGGCGTTCAGCTCGGCGTCCTTCACCATGCGCTGGATCTCGTCTTCCGACAAGCCCGAGTTGGCCTTGATGGTGATCTTGTTTTCCTTGCCGGTGGCCTTGTCCTTGGCGCCCACGTGCAGGATGCCGTTGGCGTCGATGTCGAAGGTCACTTCGATCTGCGGGGTGCCGCGCGGGGACGGCGGGATGCCTTCCAGGTTGAACTCGCCCAGGCCCTTGTTGGCATGCGCCATCTCGCGCTCGCCCTGGTAGACCTTGATCGTCACGGCCGGCTGGTTGTCGTCGGCGGTGGAGAACACCTGCGAGAACTTGGTCGGGATCGTGGTGTTCTTGTGGATCATCTTGGTCATCACGCCGCCCAGGGTCTCGATGCCCAGCGACAGCGGGGTCACGTCCAGCAGCAGCAAGTCCTTGCGGTCGCCCGACAGCACGGAACCCTGGATGGCGGCGCCCACGGCGACGGCTTCGTCCGGGTTCACGTCGCGGCGCGCGTCCTTGCCGAAGAACTCCTTGACCTTCTCCTGCACCTTGGGCATGCGGGTCATGCCGCCGACCAGGATGATGTCGTCGATGTCGGACACGGACACGCCGGCGTCCTTGATCGCGGTGCGGCACGGATCGATGGTGCGGGTGATCAGTTCCTCGACCAGGGCTTCCAGCTTGGCGCGGGTGATCTTCATGTTCAAGTGCACCGGCGCGCCGTTGGCCATGGCGATGTACGGCTCGTTGATCTCGGTCTGCTGCGCGGACGACAGCTCGATCTTGGCGCGCTCGGCCGAAGCCTTGATGCGCTGCAGCGCGATCGGGTCCTTGGCCAGGTCCAGGCCGTTGATCTTCTTGAACTCGTCGATGATGTAGTCGATCACGCGCTGGTCGAAGTCCTCGCCGCCGAGGAAGGTGTCGCCGTTGGTCGACAGCACTTCGAACTGCTTCTCGCCGTCCACGTCGGCGATTTCGATGATCGAGATGTCGAAGGTGCCGCCGCCCAGGTCGTACACGGCGATCTTGCGGTCACCCTTCTCGGTCTTGTCCAGGCCGAAGGCCAGCGCGGCCGCGGTCGGCTCGTTGATGATGCGCTTGACGTCCAGGCCCGCGATGCGGCCGGCGTCCTTGGTGGCCTGGCGCTGCGAGTCGTTGAAGTAGGCCGGCACCGTGATCACGGCTTCGGTGACTTCCTCGCCGAGGTAGTCTTCGGCGGTCTTTTTCATCTTGCGCAGCACTTCGGCCGAGATCTGGGGCGGAGCCAGCTTCTTGTCGCGCACGCCGATCCAGGCGTCGCCGTTGTCGGCCTTGGTGATCTGGTAAGGCATGAGGGCGATGTCCTTCTGGACTTCCTTCTCCTCGAACTTACGGCCGATCAAGCGCTTGACGGCGAACAGGGTGTTCTTGGGGTTGGTGACGGCCTGGCGCTTGGCCGGCGCGCCCACCAGGATCTCGCCATCGTCCTGGTACGCGATGATGGACGGCGTGGTACGCGCGCCTTCGGCGTTCTCGATGACCTTCGGCTGGCCGTTTTCCAGGATGGCGACGCAGGAGTTGGTCGTGCCCAGGTCGATACCAATGATCTTACCCATGATTGTTATCCTTATAGCGAAAGTTTCAGATGCTTCGAATATGTGGAATTGTTCCGTGCTTTCAAGAGCTGCGCGGCATTACTTTGCCTGCGCCGCGGTCACGATCGCGGGCCGCAGCAGGCGGTCGGCGATCATGTAGCCCTTTTGCAGGACGGAGACCACGGTATTGGCCTCCTGGTCGGCCGGCACCACGGCCACGGCCTGGTGCTTGTTCGGGTCGAGCTTGTCGCCCTGCTGGGGCATCACCTCGATCAGACGGTTCTTCTCGAACGCCGCGGTGAGCTGCTTGAGGGTCATTTCCACGCCCTCCTTGAGCGACTCGATGGTGGGCGTTTCGACCTTCAGGGCCATTTCCAGGCTGTCGCGCACCGGCACCATGGCCTCGGCGAAGCCCTCGATGGCGAACTTGTGGGCCTTGGCCACATCTTCCTGGGCGCGGCGGCGGATGTTTTCGCCGTCGGCACGGGCGCGCATGAACGCATCCTGCATCTCGGCCAGCTTCGCTTCGGCGGCGGCCAGTTTCTGTTCGAGGCTCTCGGCGGCCGGCGCCGGGGCGGCTTCAGCAGCCGGCTCGACCGGCTGCTGCTGCGTTTGCTCCGTGACAGGCACTTCCTGGTTTTCTTGGTCTTGCATCGAAAGACTCCTAAAAATCAATCACTTAGTTGCTTTTTGCGCCGGCTGGGGCCGGCCGCACTGGGCGGAAGATGGGGTTTGCCCCTACCTTTTCAAGGGGTATAAGACGCAATCTTTCGGATTGGCAGGAAAAGTAGTGTTCCCGCCGTCAAGACGCGCCGCCGCCAGTAGCGAAACCGCTATTTTACGCCAGCGCGCCGGTCAACCGGCAGGTGTTACCGGGTGGCGCCCAGCGCTTCTGCGCGGGTGCGGCCGACCTCGGCGTCGCGCTTGAGCTCCTCGCGCTGGGAGGCCGGCTGCATGGTCGGCCAGCCGAGAACGTGCTGCTCGGCGATTTCGGTCAGGGCGTCGATCCAGACCGGGTTCTCGTTCAGGCAGGGGATGTAGGCGTACTGTTCGCCGCCGTTGGCCTCGAAAGCGTGCTTGCACTCGAGGTTGATCTCTTCCAGCGTCTCCAGGCAGTCGGCGATGAAGCCGGGGCACATCACGTCCACCTTGCGCACGCCCTCGCGCGCCAGCGCTTCCAGCGTCGGCTGGGTGTAGGGCTGGAGCCACTCGGCGCGGCCGAAGCGGGACTGGAAGGTGACCACGTATTCGTCCGCCTTCAGGTGCAGGGCCTGGGCCAGCAGGCGCGCCGTCTTGTGGCATTCGCAGTGGTAGGGGTCGCCGCGCAGCAAGGTGCGCTTGGGCACGCCGTGAAAACTCAGGACCAGCTTATCGCCGCGCCCATGCGCATGCCAGTGGCTGCGCACCGCATCGGCCAGGGCGCCGATGTAGGCGTGGTGGTCATGGTAGTTGCGCACCAGGCGCAGCTCGGGCAGGTTGCGCACGTCGCGGTAGTGGTCGAACACGGCGTCGAACACGGACGCCGTCGTGGTGCCGGAATACTGCGGGTAGGCCGGCAGGATGGCGATGCGCTGGCAGCCTTCGGCCTTGAGGCGGTCGAGCACGTCCTGCATCGACGGCGCGCCGTAGCGCATGGCGTAGGCCACCGTGAGGTCGTCGTGGCCGCGCGCGGCGAGCTGGGTTTGCAGCAGGGCCGCCTGCTTCTGGGTATGAACCAGCAGGGGCGATCCTTCGCGGGTCCAGATCAATTCGTACTTCTTGGCCGACTTCCCGGGGCGGAAGGTGAGGATGAACAGGTTGAGGATCCACCACCAGACGAAGCGCGGGATCTCCACCACGCGGCGGTCGGACAGGAACTCCTTCAGGTAACGGCGCACGGCGCCACGCCGGGGCGCATCCGGCGTGCCCAGGTTGACGAGAACGATCGCGGAGCGCGGTACCGCCCCGTGGGCGTGGGCTGGTTCGGGTCGGAAGGACATGTCGGCGTGGTGTAATCGGTAGTGAAGAACAGCCGATTATAGATGCTGGCGCACATACTCGATGCCGTCGGCATAGGCCGGCGACAGATTGTCCCGATTTTCCGCGCTCTCCGAAAACCCGACCAGGGTAGCGGCCCGGTCCGCTCCCTGGTTCAACCGGTCGACCCACCAAGCCAAGCCGGCCGCATCCGGCACGCGGTGCAGCACGTTGCTGTACACCTGGGTGATCCACGCCGCATTCGACAAATTGGCCCCGTACAGCGCATGAAACTCCGCGCTGTCCTGGAATGCGGCTGCCACACTGGCCAGGGAGGCGCCATCTTCCAGCGCGCCGATCCAGTGGCCCAGCCCGGCCGCGTCCGGACTCCGGTTGAAGGCGGCCTGGTACAGCCGATAGGCTTGGCCCGGCACGCCGTTGAGGTCGAAGCTGATCTCGCGGTCCAGGAAGCGCAGGCGCTGCTCCTGCGCGTACTGGCGCATGCTGCCATCCGCGCGGCGGGTGACCGTGACGATCCCGCCGCGCACGTTCAGGGTGTAGTTGTCGCGATAATCGGCCAGTAGCGGCTGGGCGGCTTCCGGCGAACCATTGTCGAAGGTGCGCACCAGCGCGCTTTGGCGCTTGGCCACGGCATCGGCCAGCGACGCGCCGTATGCGACCACCAGCTGGGCGCCGGCCGGCATGGTGTACGAATCGAGGTTGCGGACCACGTCGAAGCTGGCCGCACCCGGGGCAGTGAAGGTGAACAGGGCATGCTCCTGCGGGGCCCAGCTGCCGTCCGCCTGACGATACAGGACCGCATCTCCGGCATACAGCACCGCGAACACCTGCTGGGCGCCGCTGCGCGCCGTTTCGAGCGTGGCGTTGGCGGAATAGGATTGCAGGTTGCCGCTCTCGACCAGGCCGATCTTGTTTTCTGCCAGCTTGCCATCGGCGTCCAGGAAGTGGAGGTAGCGCACCACGTCGGGCGTCTCCTGCGGAATGCACTCCGACGGACGGGGCAGATCGGACTTGCCCCACAGTTCCAGCACGCTGGCGCCGGACGGGGCCAGGAATCTTGTCGTCGGAGTCGTGTGATCGCCATTCAGGTAATAGTCCACCCGCGCCAGACCGAGCGCGTCGAGGTGGGTGGTGCGGGCCGAAAAGCGATCGCCGCTGGACTCGACGATCAGGGCCATCTCCAGGAAGCGCTCGTCCGGGGCGATGCCGCCATTGACCGTCTCGAAACGGAACTCTGCGGCCGGCTTGCCGCCCACCGTCGCCTGCAGGCGCCAATTTCCGTTCAACGCGGGCAGGAACGGAACCGACAGGTGGCGCTCGGTTGGCAGCTGGGTGCTCATCCAGAACATGCCGCCGTAATGGAGGCTGCTGCGCTCATCCGGGTCCAGCGCATAGTGCCCGGGGTCCACCAGGTCGCCGCTCGGCGCCACCAGGCGCCAATCGACCGCGCTCGTATCGGACTGCTGGGGTGCACGGATCACCTTGTACACAGTCTGGCCGGGAACCGACAGATCCAGGCGCGCCAGCGGCGGATCTTGCGGCGCCAGCGGGTCCGGCTGCCTGTTCTCGAGCGCCACCGAGATGCCATAGGCAGGATCCGGCACGAAGGCGCCGCCATAGTAGGGACGCTCGACCAGGCCCTTGCTGCCGTACAGGCTGGCGCAGGTCGTGTAGTCCTCGCCGAACGGATCGATGCTGTGGCTGTTGATGCCCCCGGTGGTCTGGGCGTACATGATCGAATACGGGTACAGGGTATGCCCAAGTCCGAGCAGATGGCCGATCTCGTGCAGGAGCACCATCTTGAAGGCGTTGCCGGGCTCCCAGTTGACCCGCGCCGTGTTCAGCGCCGCAATGCCGGCGGTGGCGAAGCCGGCTTCGGCCGGGTTGACCAAGCCGCCCCTGCCGGATGCATTGTCGTTTTCAAAAGGATAGAAGCCGATGGTCACTTGTCCGCTGTTGATCCAGTTGCGCGGGTTGGCGGGTTGCGTGGTCAAGCCGCCGTATTCGGCCGCGATGTTGCAGCCCTTGGCCCACTTGTCGAACGCTTCACGCACCGAATCCAGGAAGAACTCGTCTCCGATGGCGGCCGGGGTGTATTGCGGGTTGTAGTACCAGACGAGTTTCCCTTCCTTCCACTTGGAGAGCGGGGCGAGGAAAATGCCGGTTGCCGATGCGCCAGGCGCGCAGGAGGCTGCGATGCACGTGGCGACGAAAAGGGAGGTCAGGCGCTTCATATCGGTTCGGGAACGATTATGTAAAGCGCGACATCCTAGCCGCGCCGGGCGCGGGCGGCACGCCTAAACCTGGGAATTACCCCATGTGTGGGGTGGGTTGCCGGTCAGAGCGCCAGCAGCTCGCGCGCGTGCTTGCGCGTGGTGGCGGTGATCTCGAGGCCGCCCAGCATGCGCGCCACCTCCTCCACCCGTGCCTTCGGATCGAGTACGGCGATGCGCGAGACGGTCTTGCCGTTGTCCGTCGCGCCCTTGGCCACCTGGAAGTGGGCGTTGGCCTGCGAGGCCACCTGCGGCAGGTGGGTCACGCACAGCACCTGACGGTCCTGGCCGAGGCGCTTGAGCAGGCGCCCCACCACTTCGGCCACGGCGCCGCCGATGCCGCTGTCCACCTCGTCGAAAATCAGCGTCGGCACCGTGGTCGCGTTCGAGGTGATGACGGAAATGGCGAGCGAGATGCGCGCCAGCTCGCCACCCGAGGCTACCTTGGCCAGCGGACGCGGCGCCACGCCGGCGTGGCCGGCGACGAGGAACTCGACCTGCTCCACGCCATGCGCGGCGGGCTCGCACGGGTTTAGCGCCACGGCGAAGGAGCCGCCGCCCATGGACAGCTCCTGCATGGCGGCGGTGACGTGCTCGCCCAGCGTGCGCGCGGCCTCGGCGCGCTGACCGCTCAATGCGGCGGCCAGCTTGAGATAGGCCTGGCGCGCCTGCTCTTCCTGTTTGCGCAGGCCTTCGATGTCGCTGGCATCGGCCAGCTGGCGCAGTTCTGCGGCCAGGCGCGCATGTTCTTCCGGCAGTTCGTCCGGCGTCACGCGGAACTTGCGGGCGGTGCTGTGGAGCGCCTCCATGCGCGCTTCCACGTCCTGCAGGCGTGCCGGGTCCAGCTCGACGCGGCCCAGGTAGTCGTTCAGCGCGTAGACCGCCTCCTGCAGCTGGATGCGCGCCGGCTCCATGCAGTCGAGGACGGGCTTCAAGGCCGCGTCCACGTCGGCCAGTTTCGACAGGCGCGTGGTGAGCGCGTTCAGCTGCGACAGGATGGGGTGGTCCGCTTCCGAGATCGCCTGCAAGGCTTCCTGCGCGCCCTCGATCAGGCTGGCCGCGTGCGACAAGCGGCTATGTTCGTTCGACACCTCGGCCCATTCGCCCGGCTTGGCAGCCAACTTTTCCAGCTCGCCCACTTGCCACTCCAGACGCTCGCGTTCCATCAGCACGTTCCGGGCGTTGGTCTCGAACTCTTCGCGCTGGCGTTCGATGGCGCGCCAGGCGCGGTAGGCGGCGGCCACGGGGCGGCTGTCGGCGCCGGCCTGGTTGTCCAGCAGGGCGCGCTGGGCCTCCGGCTTGAGCAAGGACTGGTGCGCGTGCTGGCCGTGGATGTCGACCAGCAGTTCCCCCAGGTCGCGCAGCTGGCTCGCGGTGGCGGCGATGCCGTTGATGAAGGCCTTCGAGCGGCCCGCGTTGTCGATCACCCGGCGCAGCAGGGCGCCGCCCTCCTCGCTCGCGAATTCGTTTTCGACCAGCCAGGCGGTGGCCGCGCCCTCGACCGAGAAATCGGCCGTGATGTCGGCCTTGGCCGCGCCCTCGCGCACCACGCTGGCGTCGCCGCGGCCGCCCAGCGCCAGCTGCAGCGCGTCGATCAGGATCGACTTGCCAGCGCCGGTTTCGCCCGTGAAGACGGTGAAGCCGCCGGAGAATTCGAGTTCGATGGCATCGACGATGACGAAGTCGCGGATGGTCAGGGTACGCAGCATGGGTGGATCAGAGTCCTTTGGTCAGGCGGCCGTCGAGGGTCGGGTACTCGTTCCAGTGCAGCTTCTCGCGCAAGGTGTCGTAGTAGCTCCAGCCGGCCGGATGCAGGAAGGTGATGGTGTTGGGCGAGCGTTCGATGACGATGCGGTCGCCGTTGCGCAGGCTGGCGAAGGTCTGCATGTCGAAATTGACGCTGATGTCGCGGCCACTGACGATCTCGATCACGATCACCGAGGAATCCGGCACCACGATCGGGCGGTTGGACAGAGCATGCGGCGCGATCGGCACCAGGCCGATGCCGTTCAGGGTCGGGTGCAGCAGCGGGCCGCCGGCCGATAGCGCATAGGCGGTGGAGCCGGTGGGCGTGGCGACGATCAGGCCGTCCGAGCGCTGGCTGGACATGAAGTCGCCGTCGACGAACACCTTCAGTTCGACCATGCCGGCGCCGGCGCCGCGCGCCACCACCACGTCGTTGAAGGCGATGCCGCTGGCAATTTCGGCCCCGTCGCGCTGCACGGTCCCTTCCAGCATGGTGCGGCGCTCCGCGCTGGCCTTGCCGCCCAGGATCTCGGACAGGGCCGGGATCATACGGTCGATCGGGATGTCCGTGATGAAGCCGAGGCGGCCCTGGTTGATGCCAATGAGGGGTACGTCGTAGGGCGCGAGCTGGCGCGCGATGCCAAGCATGGTGCCGTCGCCGCCCATGACGATGGCCAGGTCCGCCTGCTTGCCGATGTCGGCGATGGACATGGCGGGAACGCCCGGGTATGCGACGTGGCGTGCGGTCTCGTCCTCGAACACGACGTTGAAGCCCTGCCCCTGCAAAAAACCGACCAGCGCATCGACCGGCTCCTGGATGCCCGAGGTATGATGCCGCACGGCGAGCGCGATGGTCTTCGTCTGATCGGGCGTTGGCATAGGGGCAGGCTTAGCTGTACGGAACCACAGTATAAGACAAGGAGAGAGGCGATGGCAAAAGCACTAGGCGTAGGCGGCATTTTCTTCAAATCGCCCGATCCGGCGGCCTTGATGGCGTGGTACGAGCGCGCGCTGGGTTTCCCGGCCGGCGGCTACGTGGCCTTCGAGCCGGACGCCGCGCCCGCCGGCGGCTGCACCACCTTCTGCGCCTTCAAGGCCGATACCGACCACTTTGCGCCGAGCACGCGCGAGTTCATGTTCAACCTGATGGTCGATGACCTCCATGGCGCGCTGAAGCAGGTGGTCGAAGCCGGCGGCAAGCTGGTGGGCGAGCCGCAGGACTTCGACTACGGCTCGTTCGGCTGGTTCGTTGACCCGGACGGGAACAAGGTCGAGCTCTGGCAGCCGAAGGCCTAGCCGCCGGATCGGACAGCCGTCACCTGGCTGCGCCGCCCGCGCCGCAATATTCGGCGCGCTTGCTTGGCACCCGCAGCACCTGGTCGACGTAATAGGCCAGGGCTTCCGAGCTGTACTTGGGATCGGGATGCATGGCGACGAAAGCAGCGCCCTGCTGCATCCAGGTCGCCACGCAGCTTGCCGTGGGCGCGGCGCTTTCCGCGCAGGCGGTGAACGCATCGAAAGCACGGCGATAGCTGGTGAACGTGGCGTGGTCCATCACCGGGCCGTGCCCCGGCACCAAGGCCTGGAAGTCCAGACTGTCGATCTCGGCCAGGGCGCTGCGCCACCCGGCCGCGCACCCCGTATCGAAGAACGGCAGCGGCGCCACGACCAGGTCGCCGACGAAGACGGTCTTGCTGGCGGGATCATGGACCCAGACGTCGCCTTCGGTCGCAGCATGCCGGGCCAGGTGCAAGCGCAGTTCGCGCTCGCCAAGCTTGATCGTCATGGTGTTCGTAACGGGCTGGTCGGGAATCAGGTTGGCGGGATCGTTGATCGCGTTCAGGTAGAGCCGCGTGTCCGCCTTGCGCGCTTCCGGCAGCGCCGGGTCTTCCAGCCGCGCCTTGGCCTTGTCCACGTTGCGGATCAGGAAGCCCTTCAACGCCCCCTCCACGGCCGTGCTCGTGTACAGCTTCGCGCCAGGGTAGGCCGCGCGGATGCGCGCATTGCCGGTGGCATGATCGAGATGCCAGTGGGTGTTGATGATGGCGGTGATCGGCTTGTTGCGGGCTTTCGCCAGCGCGATGATCTTGTCGGTGTGCTCGGGATGGCGGCCGGTGTCGATGACCAGCATTTCCTTCGGTCCCTCGAACACGATCGAATTCCCGTCCGGCTGCCTGTCCTCCGGCAGCTTCCCTTCGATCAGGGTGTAGGGAACGGGCGCGGTGGTTATGGATGCCAGCAGCATGATGGTCGCAATCATTCAGGCTCCTTCGTGGTCGAATGGTCTTCAGGCCAGCACGCCGACGCCAATGGCCCCCAGCAGCGCGAGCAGCACCGACACGCCGTGCAGCAGGGCCAGCACGATCCAGCGCAGCACGGTGGCGAAGCGCTTGCCGCCGTACACGCGCCGCATGGCCAGCGGCAAGTAGGCCAGCAGCCAGCAAATGGCGCAGAAGGTCAGCAGGCCGCTGGGCAGCAGCATCGCCACCGTGATCAAGAGGTAAGCAAAGGCGTTGGTGTGCAGGGCGAACAGCAGGTGCTCGCCGTAGCGCCGCCCGCTGCCCAGGTAGAGCAGCTTGAGGTAGAGCGCGAACACCGGCATCAGCAGGAACATCGCATACGGCGTGTAGCTGAAGAAGGCGGCACGCGCCAGGTGCTGCTGCTCCGCCGGCGGCGCGGCCTCGTACTGCTTCCACTTGGCGGCGACCTTGGGCAGGTTCTGCTCGATCCAGTGTTGGAACTGCCGGTCCGGGCCGAGCGTCGCGTCCGCCGGGGCCGCGGCGTGCGGACGGGTCTGGGCTTCCTTGTCGTCGAACTGGGCCACGGGCGTGCCCTGGAACTTCAGCACCGCGAAGAACAGGATGCTGAAGGTGAGGAACAGCCGCAACGGCAGCACATAGCGCGCACGCCGGCCCTCCAGGTATTCCTTCGTCAGCATGCCGGGCTTGGCCACCAGCAGCTTGAGCGTGCGCCACAGCTTGCCCTCCAGCGCCACGTAGTGGCCGATGAATTCATGGATGAACTCGGCCGCGCTGGGTACGTGCAGCGTCGTTTCCTGTCCGCAGACGGAACAATAGGAGTTGGCTACGGCGGCGCCGCAGTTGAGGCAATTGGTTGGGGTGTGCATGGCCGCTTATCTTAGCGGCAATTGTTTGGGCCGTACACCTCAGGCTGGCAGTTCATGGCTGTACACGATGAAACCGCGATGCGCGGCGACTTGATCGTAGAGGGCCCGGCCGGCTTCGTTGGTGGCCTGCGTCTGCCAGTAGACGCGGCTGGCGCCCGCCGCCCTCGCCTGCTCATACACCGCCGCGATCAACGCCTTGCCCACGCCCCGTCCGCGCGCTTGCGGCGCAGTGAACAGGTCCTGTAAATAGCAGACCGGCCCGATGCGCGTGGTGCTCAGGTGGAACAGGTAGTGGGCGATGCCGACGAGCGCCCCGTCGCTGACAGCGACCAGCGCGCACACCGGCTCGGCCGGATCGAAAAAGCGCTCCCAGGTGGTGGATGTGATCTCCGCAGGCAACGCAGTTGCGCCCGAGCGGCCATAGAAGGCGTTGTAGCCATCCCAGAGGGGGCGCCAGCCGTCGAGGTCTCGGCGTTCGAGAGGGCGGACTTGAAGCATTGTCTGTCTCACTGTCGTAGTGGCCACAAAAGGCCAAAAATACATGTCCCCATCGTGAAGTTGAAGACCACGTGCGAAACCATGAGCACGAAGCCCAACGGCAGCAAGAATCTCAAACCGGCCGGGCCGAGCGTACCGGCAGCCCGCATCGCTCCGAAGGCGACGGCGAACTCTTTACCCTCACTTGATCGTAGCTCGCTTCAAGTCAATGCCCAATGCGGCCCTTCTGAGGCGCCGATTGCGGACCAGAAACTGCACAGCACTGGTTGTGTCATACATGAGCTGGTAATGGTAGTAGTTGATATGTTCAATCATCGCAAAGACGAATATCCCGAGAGGCCACGCCAGCTGCACACTCCAGCCGGCGGCATGGACCTCGCCCCCGAAGGCCAGCGCAACCAGGGCGAACAGCAAGAGATTCGATGCCCTGAACACGGAAAATAGCCTGCCGAAAAAATCCGGCAGCTTGCTCGACTGAGACAGCGCGCAATGCTTCAGATGCCAATAACAGGCGCCTTGCACGAGCAAGTAACTCTGTAATAGCAGGGCTGCGATTCCAAGCGGCCAGTTGACCGCGGCGGGCGACTTGGCCCAATCCCAAACGAAGACGAACGGGATGACAATTGCGGCTAACGCCTCCATGCCGCGGAGGTAGTTAAACCGGTTACTTAGCTTATGCATTAGTTGAGGGCGGATGCTGTGAAGTCAGTGTCTTGAGTAAATTATTATTGCTTCTTCGCCCCGACACCAGGCATGGCGGCGACCTGAATCATCCATGTTGCGACTTGGCGCTCGTCAAGGTCATCCAGGGACTTGAGCTCCACGCCCCGCGTCGCCTTGCCCATCGCCACCGGCGTCACCGGGGGTACCGGCTTGAGCGCCGCGCCGTTCACGAACATGAGCTTGACGTGGTCGGCGAAGCCACCGCAACAGAAGCACCAGCCGTCGCCGACGCCATAGTAGGACATGCCCCATTTCACGGAACGCTGCAGATCAGGAAGCGTTTTGGCCGCAAGAGCATCGACGCTTTCCGCGATGCCACGCTGCGGCTGCGGCAGACTGGCGATGTAAGCGAAGACTGGCTTGTCGCCGACCGCAGCCTTCGCGGGGCTTGCCTTGCCGGTCACCATGGATTCCGGCAGAGTCGTGGCAGCCTTGTTTTCCGCTGCCCCGCGCTTGGTTGGTTTGCGGACT